>ERZ1669251.93-NODE-93-length-34567-cov-11.909220_pt1 | contig 34567 bp, 37 predicted proteins | sample MGYA00579294_ERZ1669251 | MGnify/ENA primary metagenome ERZ1669251 (study PRJEB41166, sample SAMN08046056) | hot springs metagenome | biome: hot spring; feature: acid hot spring; material: thermophilic sediment; isolation source: thermophilic sediment from acid hot...
CCTGTTTTCCAAGATAGCCGGTATAGCCTGAGGAGTCGGCTCAGGCGCCCCACCAGTATTAAGTTGACCTGCCGTCGCAATGAAGAAGATAGCTTAAAGGCGTTTATAAATACTTTACGAATTTCATCCCCGCCTTAAAAAATGTGAGGGTTTCACCAATTGTAATTGCTCGTGAAACGTCCAGGCCGCGCTTAATGAAAACCAAAGAAACTAAGATTTTGAATTTGAAAATAAATGATAAAATTTTTACGGACGCTCAAATTGAAGCTTAAATTTATTCAAAATTCCTTCATGGCATCGATGAATCTTGAGTACCAGTTTTTGTATTCATCTTCTGTAGCAAAATGAATTTCAATAGGTTTATCTAAGAATTCAAGAATTATCTTAGCTCTCATTTCATTCCATAGCTCTTTTTTCTCTGAAATTATGAGTATATCGAGATCGCTTGCCGCGTTAAAGTTTCCTCTTATGGCTGAGCCAAAAACTATAACCCTTGCGGATTTATCATACTTTACTACAATCTCTTTTACCTTTATCGCTACTTTTGCATAATTCTTGATAAATTCAAGGTTCGACAGCTGGCCTGAACACCTCTTTCACAAACCTAAGAAGCTCTCTGGCTTCAGCTTCTTCATAATCTCGCGGAAGGTATCTGGAGGCTATGTATGCGTCTTCCAGCGCCCCTATATAAATTATGTTTTTTTCAGATAAAAGGTCTTTAACGCTTTGCATGTGTTTTGAAAGCTCATTGAGCAGGAGTTTTAGAGAATGAGTATGAGGAAAACTTCCGATCAACCTAAAAAGCTGGTACTTTGTAATCAGCTGGCAGTACTGCTCTAAGTTGAATACGCATAGGTCAAACTTACCGTTTTCTAAGAGCCTTTCAGCTTCTTCCAGAAATTCATGAGCTCTTTTCCTGAGCAGTTCAGCAGCTTCAAAACTCATAAATTTTATAACAAAGCTTTGTCATATAAATTTATGCCTAACCGGTGGTTGAACGGCACAAATTTTTTAATGGATGTTAGGTGTTTGGGGAAGCGGTAAATCTCAGCAGCTTAAGCGATGAAATACACAACCTTCCCCAAAGGATGACAGGCTTTATATATTCTTTTTATCGCAACATATTTCAGTAAGGATGGGCATGCCTGAATTTACGCCTGTGGAGACGCCAGCGGCGGGGCACCAGATTGGTGCTGGCCGTGCGTCGCTGAATCAGGAAACAAGTTTCATGCTGCTGACGAACCCAGGCTGGTGATAGCGGCATGGGAAGCTCACGCGCTTTAGCGTGAGAGGATGTCACAAAGTACTTCTGCCCCCGAACATAAAAAAATTATCGAGCTAGATATCGAGCTAGATATAATCATAGTTTAGAAATTTCCTTTACGCTTAGATTTTATTGAAGAATTTTTAGCGTAACATTTTCACGGATTTGATCATACTTTAGAAAAAGGTATAAACAGATCTTTGAACTATACATGTAGTTGGGATACAAAAAGGTTCTCCTTGTAGCTGAAAGGGATACAATTACGGGGAGGTTAAAGAGCGGTCCGTCGCTGAGGCTAAAGTATGGTGTTGATGGATACAGCTTCATAGTAAAGGAGGACCCTGTTTCCCAGTCCAGATACGTGAGAAACCTCAGCTTTAATTCAATGACAACGCTTTACATGTTGTTAAAAGCTTTGCTCCATAGGGTAACTACGGTTAACGGAGACTTTGACTTTGTGCACGCTTTTTTCTGGACGTTTTACAGGTACAGGAAGCCGTGGATTCACGAGAACGATCAGTCACCATCTCAGCTAATATTCAATTATTTTAAGATGAAAAACGGCTTCGGCCAGAGAATTGTAAACATGATAGCAAACTTGTTGAACAACTCCCAGGCTGTAATAACATGGACTAACTACGCTGCAAGAGGGTTTGTAAACGATGGTGTTGAAAAGAATTTGGTTCACGTGATTCCTCTTCCAATGGAGGTTAATTGTGACAGAAAGGAGCATGAAGGGATAAACGTGCTTTTTGTTGGAAGGGATTATTACAGAAAAGGGGGAGACATAGCTATAAGAGCCATTATGAGTATACTTGAAAAATACAACGATGTAAGCTTTACATACGTTGGCAAGGGTTCAGTCCCTGAGCATCCTAGGATAAAACACTATGAAGGGCTACCTCGAAAGCAGCTTGAAGATCTGTACAGAGTTTCAGACATACTGCTATACCCGTCAAGGGAAGAAGCTTATGGCCTCGCTGCTCTTGAGGCCCTTTCCTACGGAGTTCCAGTGATAGCTTCTGGCTTGCCTTCTCTCAAGGAAATAGTTGACGATTCTGTTGATGGATACATAACAAAATCAGAATTTGATTATACTGAAAGGATCGAAGAGCTCATAAGATCCCCTGACAAACTCAATAACTTCTCTAAGATGGCTTGCGAAAAAGTGAAAATAAAGCATGATCCCAAGAAGATCAGTGAAGAGCTGAAGAAGATCTATGAATCCATCAGTTGATTTCATACGGGGTTTTTCACTTAGGGTAGCTAGCTACTTTTTGCAGATCTTCTTTCCGGCTTATCTTGTTTACTACGTTAGGGCATATGGGGTGATCTACTGGGCCCTAGTTGTAACCTTCTGGGTCTCAGCCGGCTTGGGGATGCTTTTGCCTTACTTTTTTAAGAGACACATATTCTACCTCGAGGTAGTTTTCCTGTTAGCATCGATCCTGATGCCTATTACCTCGAGGTACCTTTCAGTGATCATACTGATCATACTCTCTGCTGTAATCTCTGCTCTAACAGGAACTTACGCATATTTTAGCTACGCAAGGGCATCCTATTCTGGGGTTGTAAAGTACATGAGGGGTACAGGCGCCGGGCTGCTCTTTTCAGCTATCATTGCTATCCTGATCTTTTATTTTGGTTCACTTAGAATAATTTCTTTTGCGGGCATCGCGCTCTCAACTTTTTCGATAATCCTAATAATAACAACGCTTAAGAGAGGCCATGAAAAGCACGAAATGGGAAGCCTGAGCATACAGCGTCTTTTTAAGACAGCAGTGAGAAGCTTGAGTTTTTCTTACAGCGTAACCGGGAACGCATTGTCGTGGATCTCTTTTACAACGTACATCTATTACTACCTTTACGTGAGTATTTCTGCCGGTTATCTGGCTGTTCTGCTTTTAATGCTCTTAAGCGCTGCAGTAATCTTCATTATAAGGTTTTTGATGAAAGATAAATACCAGAAAAAATCAAAGGCGTTTTACTTTTTGCTTTACGCGCTATCATTCTTTCTGATATTTTTGAGCGTTATCTATGAGAACTTTTACCTCGACGTAGTTTCAGCTGTGCTAATTGGGATCTCACAGGGTGTTCTTCCGGCCGTGCTTCTTTATGAGAGCATAAGCTTGAGCTCAAACGGCTCATACGACGGCTACGTTATCTACAATTCTTTTATAGGCCTAGGCGAGCTCATAAGCAATATTTTCTTCGGTGTGTTTGTTGCGCTTTCAGTTGTTAAGCTGTTTTACCTGATGCCCTTTGCGGTATCGATAATCGTTATATTTCTGGAAATCAAATACAGAGCGTGAATTATATATTTGTTACAGGCCTAGCAGGCAGCGGGAAGTCTCTCCTTACTAGCGTGCTCTCTGACTCGCTTGAAGAAGATGGCTGGGGCGTCGCAAGGGTAAACCTCGACCCTTCAGCCGAAACAATCCCTTATACCCCTGATTATGACATAAGAGAGCTCATCGATTCCAGGACAATATACGAAAAGTACGGGCTTGGCAGCAACGGCGCGTTGATATTCGCTATGGACCTGCTTGCAGGAAATCTTCAGGCTTTTATGCCAGTGCTTGAATCTTTTGACCTTGACTTTGCTGTTATTGATATGCCCGGACAGCTCGAAATATTCACTTTCAGGCAGAGCGGGCCTTTTCTTCTGAACAGCATATCCAGAGAGGACAAGCTCGTTCTTTTCCTCTCAGATATAACAGCTTCCTTTGATTTTCAGAATTTCATACTAGCAGAAATAATGGCCAGGGTCCTTTCAGCCAGGACAAACGCACCCACGATCCACGTAATAAACAAAGTTGACGTGAGCCCCCAGGACGCTGAAAGGATAAGGGGCTTCCTAGAAATAAAGAGCGCTGATGAGCTAAATAGCTTGAGCGAAAAGCACCTTTTTAACGCGTACAAACATATTCAGAGGATAGCCCCTGAAACAACTCACGTATTCGCTTCTGCAAAGACGAAGGAAAACATATGGCAGATAAAGGCATACATAACCAGGGCTTTCAGGGGAGGGGAGGATAAGAAAGAATAGGATGCATGCAATAATACAAAATGGCTTTTTGAAATAATCTAGATAAAAAGTTAAATACGCTTTTTGTCTTTATAAACCTTTATGAGCGAAGAAAAAGTCGATTGGTACCTTGACTTCATCGATCTGAAAAGGCAACCAGCAAAGGACGAGATTCAGCTTCTTTTCAAAGCAACGCCTGCCCCTGGATACTCTATCGAAGAAGCGGCTGGCAGGATAGCGAGCGAAAGCAGCGTTGGAACGTGGACAACGCTTTCAACTGTAACTCAGGACACGCTGAACAGGATGGCAAAGGTTTACAAGATAGCCGGGGACCTAGTTTACGTTACATACCCGCTAGAGCTTTTTGAGCTAGGATCAATACCCCAGCTTTTCTCGAGCGTTTTCGGAAACATATACGGGATGAAAGCCGTGGCAAGGCTCAGAGTGTTGGACATAAGGTTCCCACGGGAATATATAAAGAGCTTCAAAGGACCCCAGTTCGGTCACAAAGGAGCAAAGGAGATATTAAAGATAAAGGAGAACAGGCCGATAATTGCAACTGTTCCAAAGCCCAAGCTGAGCCCCAGCGCAGAGGCCCACGCAAAGATAGGATATGAAATATGGCTTGGAGGAGAAGATCTGCTGAAGGACGACGAAAACCTGACGAGTCAGCCTTTCATAAAGTTTGAAGACAGGGTGAGGGAAGTCTTCAAGTACAGGGACAAAGCAGAGAAGGAAACGGGAGAAAGGAAGTCTGCCTTGATAAACGTTACTTCTGAGACAGAAGAAATGAAAAGAAGAGCAAAGCTGGTTAAAGACTACGGCGGCGAGTTCATAATGATAGACTTCTTGACAGCGGGCTGGGCGGCTACGCAGACAATGAGGGAAGTTGCCGAAGAGCTCGGATTAGCGCTTTATGCTCACAGGGCGTTCCACGCTGCATTTACAAAGCTTCCTGACCACGGAGCAACTATGTTATCCATTGCAAAAGTAGCAAGGCTAGCCGGGGTTGACTTTCTGCACATAGGTACAGCTGGAATCGGAAAGATGGAAGGTACGAAGTCGGACGTAATAAGGATAAAGGAAGAAATAACGCTGGACAAAGTGCCCCAGGAAGACATCTACTTTGAGCAGGACTGGGCCGGCATAAAGCCGATCATGCCGGTCAGCTCTGGAGGCCTGCACCCCGGAATTCTTCCGCCACTTTTAGACGCACTTGGTGCAGACATAGCTATCCAGGTTGGAGGGGGAGTACTTGGACATCCGATGGGACCAAGAGCCGGTGCAAAAGCTGTTAGAGATGCGATAGACGCGTGGAACAAGAAGATACCTCTGCAGGAATACGCTGAAAAATCAAAAGAGCTAAAGGCTGCGCTCGAAAAGTGGGGAACACAGAGCTACGCGTAAAAAATTAATAATTTATTTTTGATAACGTTTTTATTTTGTAACTGGCTTTTCATGCTGTGAGCAAGAACGTACTCATAACCGGGTTTGAGCCTTTTCTAGATTACAAGATAAACCCAACGCAGAAAATAGCTAGAGTCCTAGATGGGAAAGAGATAAACGGCCTTAGATACGCAGGAAGGGTCCTTCCAGTTGACTATTCTAGATTGGAAGAGAAGCTCATGAAATTTATACAGGAGGTCAGGCCAGACCTCATAATAGGGACTGGACTTGCAGCGGGCAGAGCAAAGATATCGCTCGAAAAGATAGCCATAAATTACAAATTTTCGCTGGAAAATGACAACTCTGGGAAAAGAGCCGTTGGAGAAAGGATAGACAACAGTATGGAGGACGGAATTTTTTCCTTGATCAACGTTGAAGAGCTTTTTCAGATCCTCAACAGCGTGAACATACCGGCGGAGATAAGCCTTTCAGCTGGCTCTTATTTGTGCAACTATGCGATGTTCGTCATAATAAGGGAAGCAAAAAAACTAAAAATCAAAGGAGGATTTGTACACTTTCCTGCAAACACAGAGCTGAGTTCAAGCTTGCCGAACAAAAACCTGCCAAGCATGGAAATCGGAACCATGTTAAGAGCTATAATAACTATAGCTGAGTTTGAGCTCATGGGGAAGAGGCCAGCAAATCAGTTATGAGCCTTATTTTAGAAAGAAAGATCTGATCTCGCTTATTTCTTTTTCAAGCCTCTCGTTTATCTTATCTTTCCTTTCAGATATGTAAGCTGATATGTTTTCTGAGACTTTTTTCAGATGCTCTACCCTGTCAAAGTAGGGGACGCCAACCCTGCCGAAGCTTGTCTTAGCTTCAAACCATAAAAGAACATCTTCATAACTGGCTTCAGGCTTCAGACCGAGGTAAAGCCTTTCCCTTATTATGTTGTAGGCTAATGTTGCTACCATCTTTCTTTCCAATTTTTCTATGAATTCGCTTTCGCGTTTCTCAATCTGCTCGAGAAGCTCTCTGAACTTTCTATCCCCATCTGGGTCAAAGTTAAGCCCTGTAGCTGCTTTTATGAAGTCATCGAAATACAGCAAGGGTTTAAGGGACCCCGAGGAAAGTACTATTGAAGAAGCCGCAGAGCTGTCGACCACAGCAATTCCGAGGCTCTCAAAAGGATCCTTAACATCTAGCGAAAATTTTTCCCCTTTTAAATACCTAATAGCCAGATCTATATCGATAGGCCCGCCGTAAACAAATTTTCCAGAGGTCTCGATAAGAGGGACTGTCAGGACTCTTTTCGTGATAACCAAAGTTGGGTCTTTTGAAACGTCGACAAGGTCAGCATAGAGTTCGATACCGTTAAAGCTTTTCAAAAGCGTATAACTTGTATGGCATGCGGGATGGAAGTAAACTCGGTGTTGCATTTCATTATTTTCATAAAGCTAAAGATTTAAGCTTTAATAACATTTTCATAAACATTTTTAATACCATAAATTCTCTATTCAGATGAATTGGAATCTGAAGCTAAGAAGATACGAGAACCCATTGTTGTGGTTCTTGGACACGTTGATGCAGGAAAGACGTCCTTACTTGACAAGCTGAGGGGCACTGCCGTACAGGAAAAGGAAGCCGGAGGCATAACACAGCACATAGGCGCAAGCCTCTTCCCTTCTGACGTCCTCGTTAAGCTTTCAAAGGGGCTACTCGATAAGTTCAAAATAAAGGTCGAAATACCCGGAATACTTTTTATAGACACGCCGGGACACGAAGCGTTTGCAAACCTGAGGTACAGGGGAGGATCAGCAGCAGATATAGCTATAGTTGTAGTTGATGTAACAAAAGGGGTTGAGCCTCAAACAGTCGAAAGCATAAACATACTTAAAGAAAAGAAGGTGCCTTTCCTTGTTGCTCTGAACAAGATAGACCTGATCGCTGGCTGGAGACCTCACCCAGAACTCACTTTTGACAAAGACCTGAGCATGCAAGACAAGGCAACTCAGAAGCTCCTGGACGACAGGATTTATACTGTGATGGGGCAGCTCTCTAGCCTCGGTTTTGAAAGCGAAGCCTTTTACAGGGTTACAAACTTTATGAAACAGGTATCGCTTGTGCCTGTAAGCGCTGCAACCGGGGAAGGTATACCCGAGCTTTTAACCGTGCTTCTGGGTTTGGTGCAGAACTTTATGAAAGGTAAGCTTTCTTTCAGACAGGGGCCGGGCAACGGCATAATAATAGAAGTAAAAGAGGAGGAGGGAATGGGTACAGTGCTTAACGTTATACTGATAAACGGGATACTTTCGGTAAACGACAAAGTTGTTACAGGTACCGATTCTGGAGCTAAATCAACAAAGATAAAGGGCATTTACCTGCCAAAGCCACTGGACGAAATGAGAGATCCCAGGGATAAGTTCAAGTTTGTAAAGAGCGTAATGGCTTCAGCGGGCGTAAGCGTGCTCGTTTCTGATTCTGAAAGGATAGTAGCGGGAGCCCCGATTTATGTAGTCACAAACGAAGAAGAGGAAAAGAACTACTCAAAGATGATAGAAGAAGAATTAAGAAGCTTGACGATAAAGACTGACCAGGTAGGAGTGATAGTTAAGGTTGACACATTGGGCTCGCTTGAAGCCTTCAGTTATTTGTTAAAGCAGACAAACGTACCAATAAGGTACGCGGAGATAGGCCCTGTTACGAAAAAGGATGTTATGGAAGCCCAGCTAGTCAGGCAGAACGACAAGTACCTTGGCGTGATCCTTGCGTTTAACCAGAAATCGCTTGTCGAAAACCCCACCGTACCTGTTTTTACGGGCAACGTCATGTATAACTTGATCCAGGATTACTTGAATTATGTTAAACAGGAAAAGGAAAAGGATATAAGGTTAAAGGCCGAAAGGTTAACTTACCCAGCAAAGTTTCAGGTCCTTAAAGGGTATGTCTTCAGAAGGAGCAACCCGGCAATATTTGGGATAAGGGTTTTGGCAGGGATTTTAAAACCAAAGGTCAGGGTGATGAACGAAAAAGGAGAAGAAGTCGGCTCTATAGAGCAGATCCAGGTTCAGGGAGAAAGCCTCCAGAAGTTGGGAAAAGGCGAGGAAGCAGCAGTTTCAATGAAAAACGTTACAATAGGCAGGCACATAAAGGAGGACGAAGTTCTTTATACTTTGCCGTCTGCTGATGAAGTTAAAGCCCTTAAAGACTCTGAGCTACCCGAAGAAGACAAGCAGGTACTAAAAGAGATAATAGAAATAAGGAGAAAGGTGGAGTACCTTTACGGTTATTAACCTTCGATAAGCTTCTTTAACGTTTCGCTAAGGTTCGTTTTCATAAAGGCTTTCATGTTCTTTTCATGTTCCTCTATCTTATCCAGATAATGGGAAAGCGTATAGTCTATCTCCGATTGTCCGCTCATCAGCCTCCTCCTAGCGTACTCTTCTATTTCGAAGCTCACTTGTTTTCCATCGAAGATCACTTTTTTGTTCAAAAGGTCAACTGTAACTGAAAGGTTGCCGTCTTTTGCCTTTTCAATAATTTCATTTACGGTTTTTTCATCCAGCTTTATGCAGGCTAAACCGTTCTTTATTGAGTTCCCGTAAAATATGTCTCCGAAAGATTCCGCGATTACAGCTCTTATCCCGTAATCCGTTAAAGCCCATACTGCGTTTTCTCTTGATGACCCTATGCCGAAGTTTTTCTTTGCAACGAGCACGCTGCCATCTTTAAACCTGGGGTCGTTGAGAACAAAGTCGCTTTTCGGCCTTTCTCTTTCATCGTACCTCCACCTGTAAAAAAGGTACTTTCCAAGGCCTTTCTTTTCCAGAAGTCTCAGGAACTGAGCTGGAATTATCTGGTCAGTATCAACGTTGTCCAGGGGCAGGGGAATTGCTCTTCCTTCTATCTTTTCTGGCATTTCACAACACCTCAGCTATATCAACGTCTGCGAGGTCAACGAAGTGACCGTAAACTGCTGCAGCTGCAGCCATAGCTGGACTAACAAGGTGAGTTCTACCTCCAGGGCCCTGCCTGTTTTCAAAATTTCTGTTTGAAGTAGAAGCAGACCTCTTGCCTGGGGGTAGCCTGTCTGAGTTCATTGCAATGCACATGCTGCATCCAGAGTGCCTCCATTCAAAGCCAGCATCAATGTAAATCCTGTGCAGTCCCATCCTTTCAGCCTTCCTCTTAACCCATTCAGAACCGGGGACTGCGAGAGCTTTAACGTTTTTGCTGACCTTCTTTCCTTTAAGGACTTTTGCCGCCTCTATAAGATCGGAAAGCCTTGCGTTAGTGCAGGAACCTATAAAAACATAATCCACGTTTATGTCAGTTATCTTCTGTCCGGGTTTAAGGCCCATGTACTTAAGCGCCCTTTCATATTCATCCTTTAAGGTTTGATCCTTTATCTCAGAAGGATCTGGAACATTTCCGTCGACACGGGCCACCATTGATGGGTTTGTTCCCCAGGTTACCATGGGTTTTATGGAAGACGCATCGACTTCTAGCTCTTTATCGTATCTCGCGTTAGGGTCGCTCTTAAGGCTCTTCCAGTAATCCACCGCTTCTTCCCATTCTTGTCCTTTAGGTGCCAGCGGGGCATCCTTTACGTACGAAAAAACCTTTTCATCAGGCTCTATTATAGCGCTTCTGGCTCCGGCCTCTATCGACATGTTGCACAGCGTCATCCTTCCTTCGACTTCCATATCAGATACTGTTTCTCCAGAATACTCTATAATGTGGCCTATACCCCCTCCTGTTCCTATTTTCCCTATAATGTACAAAGCAAGATCTTTCGCGCTTACACCCTTTCTAGTTTTTCCGTTTATCTTGATCCTAAATTGTTTCGGCTTCTTTATCCAGAGGGTCTGGGTTACAAAAACGTGCTCCACCTCTGACGTGCCAATTCCAAAAGCTACAGAGCCCAAAGCCCCGTGAGTGCTCGTGTGGCTGTCCCCGGCAGCGATTGTTAATCCAGGCAACGAAAAGCCCAGCTCAGGGCCTATTACATGTATTATGCCCTGGTACGGGCTGTAAAAATCAAGAAGCGGGACGTTAAAAGTCTTTGAATTATCCCATAGTGCGTCCATCTGTTTTTTAGAGAGATCGTCCATCGTCGGGTTTTCCTTTGAATCTGTAGGCACGTTGTGGTCCATTACAGCAAGAGAAAGGTCTGGACGCCTTACTCTGTATCCCCTCTGTCTCATATCGCTGAAGGCAACAGGGGAAGTGACTTCATGTGTCAGGTGTCTGTCAATGTAAAGCAAAGAAAATTCGTCTTCTCTAGCTATCTCATGTGACTGCCAGATCTTATCTGTGATGGTATAAGGCATAGCATGCTCTCAAAGCCTCATGTTTAAAAAACTTTCCCATCAGTTTTTGCAATGACAAAGGGCGCTGCGCTCTTCGGATCTTTAAGAACGCTTTAAAACGTTAAGATTCAATCTATAGTTGTTGTCAACCCATAACGCAGCAAGAAGGATAATAAACTTCAGGAAGTACATCTACATAATACTGTTTTTCTTAGTGCTTATTGCCATAAAGGTAGCTATAACCGGCGCAAGGGGGGTTTTTGAAAGGCCATCTTTGCTTGGCACCATAACCATAACGATACAGCTGTTCGCAATAATGGACCCCGTAGGTGCTCTTCCGTTTTACCTTTACTTCCTGAACAAGCTCGAAGGTAAAGAAAGGAACGTTCTATGGTCGACTGTAGTAGTTTCCATGACAGTCCTGCTATTCTTCTTTGCGCTTGTAGGAAACGAGATGCTTGAGCTGTTCGGCGTAAGCGTTTACAGCTTTATGATAGGTGGAGGAGTTCTCCTGATGATAATAGCGATAGATACAATGGGAGAAGGCTCCAGGTCTCTTACACTGGATCCAAAGGAAGCAGCCATAGTGCCGCTCGCTTCACCGTTACTGGTTGGCCCAGGCACAGCCGCCACTTTAATAATACTTTCAAACACTATACCGCTTTCAGAACTTGTAATAGCGCTCGTAATAATAGCGATCTTCGCGTCTGTAATACTGAAGTATTCCGAAAGCATACTCAAAATACTGGGGAAAAACGGCGTAACGGCATTCTCGAGGCTTTTCAGCATTATAGTGGCTGGGTTCGCGGCTCAGCTGCTTTACGAGGGCCTTGTGGGCTGGGGTATAATAAAGCTCATTGCATTGCTATGATGACTTATTTCAAACCTATATAATAAGAGCATGTTAACTGTTTTTTATGGGTTTCACCATACGTACACATAGGTAAGTATGCATCCGCATACCTATCGTATGCGACGCAGAGTTTGGGCTTCGCGGCATCATATAGCCCCATACCAAACATGCTCAGGCTCGGAATGAACGTAGGACTTGGAACAGACGGGGTTAAAGAAAACAACAGAGCGGACATTTTTCAGGAAATGAAAAACGCATCTATGATGCATAGGATTGCCCATGAAAATGCCCAAATCATGAAAGCAGAAGAAGCTTTTAAGATGGCTACGGTTAACGGGAGCAGAGCCTTGAAAATGAAGTCGGGAGAAATAAGGGAAGGGTTCCTTGCTGACGTAGTTCTCCTAGACGCTAAGGCTCCTAACATGAACCCGATTTATGAAGAACACGTTCTTTCGCAGGTTGTCTTCTCTGCTCATCCGGGGAACATAAAAGTTATAATCGTAGACGGCAGGCTTGCAGTAGAGAACGGAAAAGTTATCTCAGTGGATGAAAAAGAAACTGTTGAAATGTCCGTTAGAAGAGGAAAAGATCTGCTGAAGAGGTTATCCCATTAAATCCTTTAAACAATCTTTCTGCAGTAGGTGAGAAAGGCAGTGTGCCCCGTTATGAAGTTCTGAGGCCTGGTCCTGTTCTCAGCGACCTGAAGCCTCCTTATCATTATTTCTACCGTCTCTTCCGCGTAAAACTTTCTCTCAAAACTGCTATAAAGCTTTTCTAACTGGTTGTAAGTAGGAAGAAGAAAGGCTGCCATGGAGCCCGGCTTCAGTGATTTCCAAACTATATGAACTAGCTTCCAGGGATCTCCAAGGTCAATAAACGCAGCATCGTAATAGTTCTCGTTTAGCTTTTCGGTAAAGATCCCGAACTTAACGTAATCAGAAAGCCCTACCTTTTCTATGTTCTTTTTCGCTATGTTAATGTAATCTTCGTTAACATCAAAAGTTTGAACTTCGCCTCCCGGCCTTACAAAGTTTGCCATGTAAGCTGTCATTGCCCCGCTACCAGTGCCAAGCTCTAGAACCGTTTTTCCTGGACCTATGTTCATCTTTAAGATAGTATAAGCAGCGTCCTTTGGGTAAACTATCTGCGTTCCCCTTTCAAACTTCATTACAAGATCTATGAGCGTGGGTTTGAAGATATAGTAGAGTCCATCTTGAGTCGTCTGCCCGAATTCTTTACCTATTAGCTCAGAAAGGTCTATCGTCGAGAGATGGGTCTGAAACTTCTGATCTTTTCTAACTTTTAAGAGCCAGCTTTTGTTCCTGTGGACTATAAGCACATAGTCTCCTTCCTTGATCTTCTCTTCTTCGGGCATATATATTAGAAATTTACTGGAGATATAAGGTTTCTGAGAGATCTGCTATGTCTTTTGCCATTTCTATTATTCTTGATATGTTCAAAGCTATATCTGGCTTTACAGATACAAGGGCTGAATAAGCTTCCTTTGATGCGCCCTCTATGTCTGAGGGTTTTATCTTTCTATCCCCAAGAAAAGCCCTTATAGACATTTCTTTGAGCTCCTTAACTGTTTCAAGGTCTTTGAAATCAGCTTTTCCGGCTATTGATGTAAGCTCATCTCCTATGGTCTCTATAAAATGCAGTACAAGCCTGTAGTCAAGAAACTGTACAGGGCTGAGCATGAGCTTTCTTGCTATCATAGAGTCCGTTAGCCCCATCCTGAGCATCCTTATTAAAAGAAAGTAAAGCCTGTCAACTTCTGAATCCATGGACTTCACTTTTTCTCTGTTAGCTATGGAATCTATCATAAAGCTGGTTATTCTGTCCATGCGCCTAACTATTTCATAAAAGTCAATCTGGTTTATGTCCAAAGCAAACGAAAACAGGGCTTCTTCATCGCTTTCAGAAACAAGTATCAGGCCCATGAACTTTGACTCTATGAGGTTTTTCAGGTCTTCAAGCTCCTTCTTGTTTTTGTATGTGGCCCTGAGCTTAGTATAACCGTTTATGTACGCATATGATATAACCTTTTCAGCATACCCTTTTTGAATCTCCTCTAAATTTATGAAAAACGTCCTTTCCGCTCCCTCGTTATTTCTGGGCATTATGATGAGCTCGCCTGTAGATGATTCAAGCGCTTCTACAAAGTCACCTTCCCTTATGCCGAACTTTTCGCACCAAAGTTTTGGCAGCGTTATGAATAAAGATGAGTTGCCAATCTTGAGGACCTTCCTAAGATAGGTCATCACTTTTATATTTTAAATGGTCGCTTTTATCGTTTTCATTCTCCTTTATTTTTCATGAGGGAAGTATAAGCACCTATAAAGCTTATTATGGCAGAAAAAAGCATCATAGCTTTTAGACCGCTCATAAAATATATGTAATAAAGAGTAGAGCTCTGGACGTAAAAACCCGAGAACATAGAGAGAAGCATCTTTCTGCTCATGCTGGAAGCTAAGAACAGGCTTGCTATGGTCACGCTCAGAAGCTGCCCGGTAAACCTCATAGTGCCGAGAGTTCCTGAAGCCAGGCCGTATTTTCCGGGAGGAGCCGATCCCATCACAGAATTTGTGTTAGGGGCTGAAAAAAGCCCGAAGCCAATGCCCAAAACGCTCAAAGATAACACTATGTTGACTATGTTTTTCAGATCTAAAATGTAAAGCATCAAAAATGCAAAACCTATCAGCAACATGCCTAAAGACGCAAGAATCTTTGAACCGTACCTTTCTGCAAGAAGTCCACTTAAAGGTGAAAAGATGACCATGAAAACTGGCTCAGCTACGAGGATCAGGCCTGATATTTCGGGGCTTATGCCGAGTATAACCTGCAGGTATATTGTAAAAACAAAAACGATAGAATAAGTTGCTATGTAATTAAGAAGCGCTGTGATGTTAGAAGCCGTAAAGGTCCTGTTCTTTAAAAAAAGGTTAACGTCAATCAGCGGGTTTTTGCTTCTCCTTTCGACAAACAAGAAAAGGATAAAAAGCAATGTAATTTCTGGGATAATATAATCAGAATACATGTAGCCGTAGATCTCGGTAACGCTAAGGAATAACACAATCGAAATGAGAAAGAGGACAAAAGTTACTGCTCCTGTAATATCTATCTCTTCGTTATATATTTCAAGCTCGAGATCCTTCATCGAGTAGAGAGATATTATAAATGCCGCGAGAGACAGTGGAGCATTCACGAGCAAAACGGAACGCCAGCCAAAGACCTGAATCAGAAAGCCACCAGCAAAAGGTGCCATAGTAAGTCCCAAGTAAACTGACATAGCGTTTATGCCAAGAGCAAAACCCCTCCCGCGGTTCCTAAAAGCCTGAGTTATAAGCGCTGTCGAGTTTGTGCTTATAAGAGCGGCTCCGACGCCCATCAGAAACGCCAGAGCGTCAAGAGCGATCAAGCTTGGCGAATAGAATGCCGCAATGGCTGAAGTTGCGAAAAGTAGGGTTCCAACCCTGTACATCTTAACCCTTCCATAAACATCTGAGAGCTTACCAAGGAGAATCATAAAAGAAGGAAGAGGAAAGAGTATCAATATGGGTATCCAGACTAACTGGTAAAAGTTGGCCCGAAAGGCGTATCCTATCTCTGGCACTGCAAAAGTCAGCACGCTTGATGAAAAAGGAGTAAGGAAAGCTGATATAGAAGTCGTTGTTATAAGGCTCTTTCTCGCGAATACCACGTTCACAGAACTGCTCGGCTTATCTTGATTTTGCAAAAAGGTCAAATGTTAAAAAACCCTGTTAAATATATCTTTATTTTTAGTTTTGTGAAAGTATTTTTAAATAGGGTTTAAATATTAAAACCGTCAATTTTTTGATCAAAAAATTGTATAAATCCAACGATTATTCAACAATATGTTTGATTTTACATCACATAATTTTAAAGATATTTGCCAAATTACACGTTAATTATTAATATAATTTATCAATCGCATTTAAATTTTATTAAATGAAGCTTAAATTTAATGGCATCTCAAAAAAATGAAAAATGGTCACACAGGTTCATAATTGCTGCAATAATTCAGAGCATATTTGCTGCAATCTGGACTATACCCATAGTTCTGCCTTGGATAAAGCCTTCAGTAGCTATGGTTATAGCTGCTGGTAGCGCCGGCACCTGGTTCACCGTTGGTTACATACTTTACATAATCGTGGGTGTTCTTGGTAATGCGGCGATTGGCTTGATATACCAGCACTTTGAAACAGTAGAAGGAAAGGTAGTAAGCGGGGTCTCAAACGCTCTTGCTTGGCTGCAATTGATACTCTTTAACTTTGGAGTTATGGCTTCAACATGGGCACTGATGATCGCAGGCTACTTCGGAGAAGCTGACCTTCTGCCTCCAGCAGTGGGAGGGAAAGGACTCACTGAAGGACAGGTACACGTGCTTTTGCTTTCTCATTTCATAGATCCAGTAGGAGCTTTCGTAATAATAGCTGTGCTTGGAGTAATCATAGGAGCCATTGCGTTTTTTACCATATCTTTAAAAGAATGAACTTTATTTTTTTAATTTAGATTGATGCTGTACAGACTTTACAGGATAGCTTCTTTTTCTCATACTTTAACGGCTCTTATCTGGACTCTACTCATAGTTACCCCATATCCGCCTTTCAACTATCTTTTACCGATAATGGAAAAGGGAGGGCCCGGTGTCTGGCTCCTTTTTGGTTATATAGTTTATTTGATATCAGGTCCAATCGGGTTTGGGATAATATCTTCTTTGCTTAAGACCATAGAAGTGGATGAAGGATCAAGAATTAACGAGAAAACAGCAAAGCTGGGTTTTTATCTTTCCTACATAGGTGTGCTTTGCAGCAGCGTACTGCTGGCTTTAGCTGGTTCCCTTGGAGGATACTATATGTACTTTGCGGCAGTCTCACCATTGAAGATTACAGAAACTCTTTCTTCTTTTGTACTGCCGATCACCTTTACTGTAGTGCTTGCTGTTGCCGGATATTTTCTAATAATAATCTCCATGATGTTTGCAAAACATGAAGTATAAACAAAAGCTTCTCATGCTGTTTCTTATTTTATCCACAATGTTTGAGCCTACAGTCTTAAATGCGCAGAGCTATCAGCAGAACGGAAGCTGGGCGATAGGGCTTGTTCTGCCCAACAACTTCATGCTTAGCAACGGGCAAAAGCTTCAGTGGAACAGAGTTAACAACATAACCGTAATTTTAAAGTTGCCCCAGATACAGATGACAGACAGAACTATAATGTGCGTGGAAAGCCTCATGGTTGGCAACGGCACGATAATACAGGTTTCTGTTTCACTTTATCAGAATTCAACCTACTGGACAGTATGCGGAATGTACATTCCAAGCCCAGAATCTTATCCTCAGGAGTACGTAATACAGCAGCACTTCGGAACTATAACCGCCGGAAGCCTAGTTTCAATATCTCTAAACAGGACTCAGGAAGGCTGGGCTTACTCTGTATACGATTATAACAGCTCAGAACTTTTCCTCAGCAAGCTTCCGGTTTACGGTCCACCTGTAAGTGGACCACAATACGTAATCGCTTTTGAATCTTACTCTTACAACTCTTCTGTGTTTGAAAAAATGGGCAGAGCCAGCTTTTATGCTCTTTTTGCTAACGGTCAAAGGATAGTTAAAGGCCCAGAAGTTTATATGAGCTGGTCAGAAAGCATAACCCCTCTGTTTATTGTTGGAGGGCAGAACCCGCCTTCATTTATCAGCATTTATTCAGAAAACGGTTCATACATTATAACTTACGTTAACAACTGGGCTGAGTACAGATCAAGCCCGTTTGGTTATTATTATATATTGATCTTTGGAATTTCAGCAGCAGCTCTGATAAACGTGACCTACTTGGTTATAGCTATTAAAAGGTTAAGAAAAAACGTGCTTAAAGCAAAAGCTCATAATTATTATCCTAAAGCGTTTTCAAGTCATTTAAAAGCTTTTTAGCCTGCGTAGGCACGTGCTTTTTGCTGATTCTTATAAGCAGCTTATCGAAAAATCCTAGCTTAAAGTTAACGCCACAAGCGCTTGGATGACCTCCTCCGTTGTACTTTTTGGCTATTTCAAGGAGGTTAACCTTTCCGTCACCGTAAAGAACCCCAGAACTGTCACTGTAAATTATGAATACAACGTCCACTCCTTTCTGCTGAAGCTTTTTTGCCAGCAGTGACCCTATGAGCTTCTTCCCCCGAAGGTCAATTACAGCTACCTTTAACCCGGTTGCAGAGTTAAATACGTTAGCGCTTTCTGCAAGTTTCTCTATAAGCTTGTTTTCTTCTTCAACCTGCTTCTTGTACTCTTCTATCTTTTCATTATAAAAGGCTCCTCTGGAAAACATGTTTATCAGTTCAAGCCTTTCCCTGTTGCTCCTTGTCCCTACTTTGTACGCCAAAGTTAGCTCCAGTTCATTCCTGTTGCTGTCTCCGTCGTCTGCTATCTCGGCTATTTTTTTCGCTATTTCATCATCTTTAGCAAACGTCCTGTAAAGTATCGAAGCCGCGCTCGGCGATTTTTCAAGTATAAGCCTCACATGTTGTGAAATTTTCTTGTCTTCTTCAGCCCATTCATGATGGTCTACCCAGATTAATTCGCAACCAGAGGCTTTTAGTCTCAAAATCTCCTTCACAACTTTTTCATAATCAGAGTGGTTTAATGCTACGTCAACTATTCCAAGCAAACTGCAGCTCCCTATCCTTTTAAGCGTATCATAGATGGTCCTTGGTCCCGCAAACTTTATCTTGATATCGTTGCCAAATGCCCTCTTAGCTATTGCTCCCGAGCATACGCCGTCGAGATCAGTGTGCACTATAAATATTTTTTCCGCGTTTTTCTGCATCAGACTTTTTAAATAAATCTAGAATCAGAATATAAGCATTTACACTAAAATGATTTTATCCTTTGATAGCTCTGTATACTTTCTCAGAAGTTATAGGTAAGCTGTTAACGCCCCTGCCTATTGCGTCCATTACGGCGTTTCTTATAACAGGTCCTGGAAGCACTACAGGGGGTTCAGCAACTATCTTTGCACCATAAGGACCCATGCTTCCTGGCTTTTCTATTATGAAGGCTTGTATGTTTTCTGGTATGTCTAAACTTGTAGGTATATAATAGTCCTTGAGGTTAGGATTTACAACATATCCATCTTTATGAACGAGCTCTTCCATTATCGCGTAACCTAGGCCTTGAACCGTTCCGCCGTAGATCTGTCCTTTAACACTCTTTGGGTTTATTGCCTTTCCGACGTCAAACGCTACATAATAGTTCAGAACTCTGTAAACTCCAGTTTCTGTATCAACTTCAACTTCCGCAACTGCAGCTCCAAACGTGTACTGGTTATATGGTGAACCAAGTCCAGTTTCTTCATCCCACTTGCAGGAAGGAGCCATGTAGTATCCGAGAGTATGCAGTTCTATGTTCGCTTCGTAAGCCTCCTTTACGATTTCTTCCCAGGAAACGCTTTTGCTTTCCTTTCCTTTGCAAAAAGCATAACCCTCAACTATCTGTACGTCATCAACTTTGCAGTTGAGCATCTTTGATGCTACCGGCAGTAGCTTCTGTTTAAGCTTGAGCGCTGCATCCCTTGCAGCGTTTCCGCCTATAGCTATAACCCTTGACGCAACTGTGGGTCCTGTCTCATGATGTACGAGCGTGTCTGGTCTGTCTATAGTAAAGTAGTCAACTGGAACGCCTAGGACGCTTGCCGCTATCTGCGCTAAGCCAGATATCGCTCCTGTCCCGAACTCTGTCAGCCCGGTTCCTAGGTGAACCTTACCGTTCTTCTCGACAGACAGGTGTACATAAGCGTAATCGTTCCCTTCTGGTCCAAGGGCGTTTCCGTGATGAAGCATTGCTATGCCTATGCCTTTTCTAACTTTGCCTTCCTGCTTGGCATATAGCTTTTTCTTGTTGCGATAATCGCTGGCCTTAATCACTGCGTCAAGGCACTCAGGTAACCCGCAGCTTTCGTCCATTAGCTGTCCTGTGCTAGTTCTTGAACCGGGCCTCAACATGTTGATGAGCCTTAAGTCAAGTGGATCCATGTTTAGCTTTTTAGCTATTTCATCCATCTGAGATTCAGCAGCAAATATAGCCTGAGGTGCACCAAACCCTCTGAAGCTCCCAGTATAAGTGTTGTTAGTGTAAACTTTATAACCGTCGTTCCAGACGTTTGGTATTTCATATGGTCCGTTTGCGTGGAAAGTTGCCCTTACTATAACGAGAACGCCTAAAGATGCATAAGCACCGCCATCCAAAACTATCTGGACTTTTGATGCGGTAAGCTTTCCGTTGGCTTTAACTCCTGTTTTGTGAGTTATTATTGCAGGATGTCTCTTTGTGTGAGCTGTCATCGACTCTTCCCGAGTCATGCTCATAAGCACAGGCTTGCCAGTCTTAATGGTTCCTAGAGCAGCTATTGAAGCTACATCGTAAGGAGGCTCATCAGACTTTGGTCCGAATGCTCCTCCAGTAACCGCCTGTATCACTTCTATCTTATCAAGCGGCCATCCGAGAACCTTTGCAACGGCTGCCTGTACATGATGAGGCGTCTGCATAGAGCCTATTATAAGCATTTTATCTCCGCGAAGTAGAGCAAAAGCTGTTTCCGTCTCAAGAGGTGCAGCGTCTTGGTGCTGGGTTCTGAAGGTATTTTCTATAATATAATCAGCTTCCTCAAAGCCCTTTTCCACATCCCCTTTCCTTACCTTGACGTGCTTTATTATGTTACCGTCTTCATGTATCTTAGGCGCATCATCTTTCATTGCTTCTACAGGGTCAAAAACTGCCTTGAGAGGCTCATATTCTACTTCAACGAGCTGGGCAGCTTCCTGCGCCCTGTTCGGCTTTTCAGCTATCACAGCTGCCACTATATCTCCAGTAGATCTAACTTTGTTAAAAGCGAAAAGAGGTCTATCAGGAATGATTGTAGAAGATTCGTTCAAGCCTGGTATATCTTTATACGTCAATACATACCTTACTCCTGGATAGTTGAGCGCCTTAGTAACAGATATCCCTTTGATGAGGGCATGGGGATACTTTGAAAGCACAAGCCTCGCGTAAAGCGTGTTCCTCGGGATGAGGTCGTTGGTATAAATCGGTGAACCTAAGACCTTTTCAAGGTCGTCAAGCCTTTTAAGCTCTTTTCCAATGTAAAGCAGCTCTCCCTTTTCAGCTTTCTTCTGAATTTCAGTTAAAAACTCTTCAGCTGTCTGTGAGCTCATTGTTCTCGCCCCGCATCATATATCGCGTCTATTATATCATAATAGCCAGTACACCTGCAAAGCGTCCCGCTTATGGCTTCTTTGATCTCCTGTTTGCTGGGTTCTTTCTTCCTGTTCAAGAGATGCCAGCCCATGATTTCCATTGCAGGAGTGCAGAAGCCGCACTGAGCTGCCTGGTGCTCCCTGAACTGGTCCTGTATCTTTTTCATAAGAGGGTCGTTGTTCAGGCCTTCAAGAGTTAATATCTTGTGATTCTTTGCCTGAAAAGCAGGTATCAGGCAGGAAAGTACGGGCTTCCCGTCCATGAGCACGGTGCAGAGTCCGCAGTCTCCTGTTCCGCAAGCTTCTTTAACAGATTTGAAACCGAAGTCTTCCCTCAAAACGTCCAGAAGCCTGTCGTCAGGATCTACTAGAACTTCCCTTTCTATCCCGTTCACGTTAATTTTAACAAGCATCTGGGTCATTTACTGCACACCTCCAATTTTTTTGATCAGACGCTCAAGCATCGTAATAAGAAGCGCTTTCCTGTAAGTAGCAGAAGCCCTCACGTCGTCAGTTAGAATCAGTTCTTCTTCAAACACCTTTTTAGCTCCGCTCAGCGTTTCTTCGTTAAGCTCTCTGCCTTTTAAAAATTCTTCAGTTGCTTTTGCCCTTTCAGGTATTTTGCCCTTTACCCTGTTAGCCGCTATCCTGATGTCCTCAATTTTACCTTTAGCGATTTTTCCGACAACGGCTAGGTTAACTAAATTTATTATCAGCGTGTTCCTTCTGCCCACCTTTTCAAATGCTGACCCGTATCCCGTGCCAGGGTCTTCGAACGAGATTTCTGTGAGTATTTCGTTGGGCCTCCTGTTTAACTTCCTCTTTCCTGCTAAAAACTTTTCTATGCTCATGTACCTTTCACCGTCAACGCTTGAAAGCTTAACTTTTGCGTTAAGGGCTAAAAAAAGAGGTATAAAGTCCTCGCTGCTCGAAGCTGCACAAACGTTCCCGCCAACAGTCGCAACGTTCCTTATCTGAGGGCTTCCGAATTTGGATATAAGGTCAACAAAAGCTGAAAACCTCTTTTCTTTTACAAAGCTTTCCCCTTCAAGCTGTGAAACAGTTACAAGCGCTCCTATCTTTATAACGTTTCCATCTTTCTTAACGTAAGATAGCTCATTGGTCAAACCTGAGATATCGAGGATCTTTTTGGGCCTTACCTCCCCGTTCCTTATCCTTGGCCAGAGGTCTGAGGCGTTTGCCATGATCTCGGCATCGGGGTTTTCGTTAAGAACCTTTAACGATTCTTTTAAACTTGAAGGCTGAAGAATTATCATTTCGCTTCTGTTCAATAAGGGCTGCTCCATCACGAGCTCTTTATTTTCTGTTTTTATATATTTTTTGTTTTGAAATTTTTAAAATTCTTTAGATTAGCTCCTTTAGCCGCCCCCAACAGGTGGCATTATCATAACGAGGTCCCCATCTTTTAGCTGAACCTTGCTGTACATTTCGCGCTTGATGTACCTGTTGTTTATATAAACAAGAAGGTGTTCGTGGAATTGCTCGCTGTTATCCAGCATGGCCCTTTTTGCTCTTTCGCCGTACTTTTTCACTATCATCTCCAGCAAGCCGAGAATTGTGTCAGCCTCGACCTCGAGTTCATGAGCTCCCAGAACATCTATCAGCTCATAAAAAACCCTGAGCTTCACCCTTGCCATATAATTTATTTTAGCAATTTTTATTTTATGCTTTCTAGAAATTTTTTGACCCCACCGTCTGGATGAACTTCCGCTCTTACTGAACTTTCTTTCACGTAAACAAGCACGGGCGCTTTTATTATGTAACCGAACTGTTCAAAGATAAGCTTCCTGCCCCCGTAGGTTTCTTTGCTCATGGAGACGGCTATATCAGCTATGTCAACGCTGAAACTCTGCAGCTCCCTGATCACGGCCTCCATCGTGCCACCGGTCGAAATGGCGTCATCTATCAGCAGAACGCTTTCTCCTTCGTTTACCCCATAGATGTAGTACGTACCCTTCTCATATCCGGAAAAGTATTCAGCAGTGGCGAGCGGTTCTGCCCCAAGGTCTCTCTTCCTTATTACAGCTAAAGGTTTTCCCTTCCTTTCTGCAACAAGGGCAGCTATCGGCAAACCGAAGCTTTCCGGCACGAGAACTTTGTCAAAGTCGTCTCTTGTCACGCTGTCTATTACGTCAGCTATAAAGGACATGACTCTTGGAGAAGGAGGAGGCACGTTCTCAGTTATGGGGTTTAGCACATACCTGTACAGTTCTTTGCTCTGATCCCTTACCCACTTTTTGTTTATCAGGCTTGCTTTTTCAAAGTAGCCCTCTATCTCCTTAGCTATATCATCAAAATTTCCGTATCCTTCGAGAGACCTGTAAAAACACGAATAGTTTCCGGTATGGCACGCAGGGCCGGCTGGCTCTGCCTGATATATCAGGCTGTCTCCGTCGCAGTCTATAAGGATCTTCCTGACCCTCTGAACGTTTCCTGAAGTTTCACCTTTCAGCCAGAGCTTCTTCCTTGACCTGGAATAGAAGTGCGCAAGCCCTGTTTTCAGAGTAAGCTCAACGGCTTCCCTGTTGGCGTAAGCCTGCATCAGTATCTTTCCTGTGTTCCAGTCCTGCACGATAACTGGTACAAGCCCCTTTTCGTCAAACTTTATGTCCTCGACTTTTAACTCTATCATATCCTCACAGCAACCCCCATGCTCCTGAGGTATTTTTTGAGATCTGGTATAGATATTTCTTTAAAGTGAAATACCGAAGCTGCAAGAGCTGCATCTGCTTTGCCCTCTGTAAAGATTTTGAAAAAGTGCTCCGGTCTGCCTCCGCCCCCGCTAGCTATTACTGGGACGCTTACAGCTTTTGATATCATTTGGGTTAGCTGTACGTCATAACCTAGCTTTGTTCCATCCCTGTCTATTGACGTTATGAGCAGCTCGCCAGCGCCAAGCTTAACTGCTCTTTGAGCCCAGTCTTTTGCCTTCAACCCGGTCCTTTCCCTTCCCCCTTTTATGTAAACGTAGTAGTCGTCATTCTCTCTTCTGGCGTCTATTGAGACTACAACGCTCTGAGAGCCGTAGACGTCCGCTATCTCCGTAATCAGCTCGGGTTTAAGAACGGCGTAAGTATTTATTGAGACCTTGTCTGCTCCGTTCCAGAGCAGCTCACGCGCATCTTCGAGGCTTGCTATTCCCCCACCTACTGTAAAAGGTATGTCGAGCTTTGATGCAACTTCCTTTACCTTTTCGATCATTATTTTCCTTCCTTCAAACGAAGCAGAGATGTCAAGGAAAACTATTTCATCAGCACCAGAGTCCCTGTATGCTTCAGCTAATTTAACAGGATCGCCGGCTTCCTTCAGGTCTGTAAAGAATCTTCCTTTAACTACTGTCCCCCTGTCCACGTCCAGGCACGGTATTATCCTCTTTGCTAACATTTTAAGTCACCAAAATAATTTTCGTAAATATCCTTACCTATTATACAGCCAGAATAACCGAGCCTCTCTATTTCTTTGATCTCTCTGAGCAAAACCCCACCTGCAATCAAGGTCATGCGCCTGGCTTCATAAGGTATTTTTTCAGCAAGCGTTCTGTCAAAGCCGCTCAAACTGCCGTCCCTTTTTATAGATGTAACAACAAACTCTTGAAAGCCAATACTGATAAAAGATCTGATGGCTTCATGTACGCTGAGGGACGAATCCTTCCTCCATCCCTCGTAAGCAATATTTTCTCCTTTCACGTCAAGAGATATTACCACTTTGTCCTTATATGGGACCAGCGCCCAAGGGCTGGTAAAAGCCAGGGTGCTGACAACAACCCTGTCTGCGCCTCTTTTTATATAGCCGATCAGGCTTTCAACGCTCCTTATGCCTCCTGCAACATGCTTGTACCCTTTTTCTTTGAGCAATTCTGAAATGAGCCCGGAGTTGTCGCCATAACCGAGAGCTGCGTCAAGGTCGACTATGTGAAAGTTTTTGAAACCTGACGAATAGAGGCACCTCATTACATACTTTGGATCTTCTGAATAAACCTTTGCAAGCTCAGGCTTCCCCTGCTCAAGCCTGACGACCCTGCCTGACATTATGTCAATAGAAGTAAAAACCCTCATTTTCTGACCGCCTCAAGAACCCCTTGAAGAATTGCAAGCCCAGCTGCTCCCGACTTTTCCGGGTGAAACTGTAACCCGAAATAATTGTCCTTGATTACAACAGCTGGTATCCTGGATCCTTCGTTCTCAGCATAAGCGTAAACAAGGCTTTCATCGTAGGGGGCCTGATATGAGTGCGCGTAATAGAACCATTCTCCTTTTTTGTCGATTTTCCATAAAGCGTTCTCCTTTAAAAGTTCTGTATATGACCAGCCCATGTGGGGCACCTTTCCATTATTAATCCTGGTAACTTTTCCCCTGAGAACTCCAAGGCCCTCGCCATAACCTTCTTCGCTTCCCTCATAGAACATGTGGAGGCCCAGGCAGATGCCCAGCACAAAAGCGCCCTTATCAGCGAATTTGATTATTTTATCTTTTTCACTTATAAGCGACCTTGAAGCCTGAGAAAAGTTTCCAACGCCAGGAAGCACTATAAGATCAGGGAAATCATTAGAATCAAGCTTTTCTTCAACTCTCGTGTCTTCGTTAAGCCTTTTGAGAGCGCTGAAAATGCTGTAAAGGTTGCTGGCCCCGTAGTTGTAAATCCTTATTTTCATAGGGACCCCTTAACTGACATGTTCTTATTAGAAAGTTCAACTGCCTGTTTAAGGGACAAACCGAACGATTTGAAAGCGGCTTCAGCTATGTGGTGCGGGTCTCTACCGTTGAACTGGTACAGATGCAGCGTCATAGGAGCGGTGTAGGCTAAAGACCTGAAAAAGTGTTCAACGAATAAAGGTTCAAATTCCACGTTGCCTTGCATATTAAGGTTGTAGCTGAAATAAGGCCTCCTCACCATATCAAGAGAGCAAAGTACAAGCGCTTCGTCCATAGGGATGACTGAGTACCCGAACCTTTTGATCAATTCCCTGTCAACAGCTCTGTCAAGAGCTGTGCCGAGAGTAATACCTATGTCCTCAATCAAGTGGTGCGGCAGGTCTCCTTTTGCAACTAACTTTATATCAACCTCGCTGAACTTTGCAAGGGTTACAAGCATGTGCCTGAAAAAAGGGTAATCCAGCTCAATATCCGCTTGACCATTGCCGTCTATTTCAATTTCTAAATATATCCTGGTTTCCTTTGTTTCTCTGTTTACTTTAGATCTACGCAACGCCTATCTCCTCCAGAGGCATTATCGAAGAAGGCTTGTGCACCACCAGCCCCTGAGCGTATTTTCTGAGTGTGGGAAGCACTTTCAGGAGTTGATCCTCATCTATAACAGTATTGACCGCGTACCACCCTTCTTTTGAAAGCTTTGAAATAGTGGGGGACTTCAAAGCTGGAAGTTCTTTCAACAGCTTTTGAAGGTTATCTTCGCTTACGTTAATGAATATGTGCAGCTTTTTCCTTGCCTCGACAGCCCCTTTCAGGAGCGCAACTATGTCCAGTATTTTTTCTTTTTTTGATGTATCGTCAAGCGAAGCTTTGTTTGCTATGAGGACAGCGCTCGATCTCATGACTTCAGCTATTTCAACAAGCCCGTTTTCTTTCAGAGTTGTGCCGGTTTCAGTAACATCTACAACGAGGTCTGCTTCTTCGGGAGGTTTAGCCTCTGTGGCTCCAAAAGAAAGGTAGATTTCAACGTTCTGGTTTTCCCCGAACGTGTACCACGGGGTTATTACAGCTGGTCTGATTTTACCGTAAATTTTTCTGTATGACTCGAGGTTTTTGAAGAAACAGGAAGTTATGTTTGGGTATTCTGTAGCTATCCTGAGCTTCTTTCCTTTATCTTTAAAATCAACCAAGAGCTTTTCAGGATCTTCTTTCAAATCTGGAGGTCCAGCCAGCACCAGCCTCACCTTTCCGTATTCAAGGTCCGCAAGCTTCTGAACATTAGCTGCAGTCTCAGTAAGCCAGTCAAGTCCTGTTATACCTATGTCGTAAAGTCCCTGCTCAACGTATTTAGGTATCTCCTGGGGCCTAAGTATCTTTACTATTACTGACTCATCGTTAACTGCAGGCCTGTAGCTTCTTTCGTTCCCCTTTATCTTGAGGACAGAGGAATTTATCAGAGAAATTGTTTCCTGTTCTAGAGAGCCTTTGGGTATTGCCCATCTTACCGTTTTATTCTCTATTATGAACTGACATCACGGCAGATCTTTTTTAATGAGCTTTTAAGCTTTTCTCCAGAAAAGACCTGACTATCTTTTCCCCTTGCGCTTTTGATCTTTCTGGATGAAACATGAGGGCAAGGGACTTTTTGAACTCAAACGCTTCAACACCGTATGAGCTGAAACCAACGGGTTTGCTGAGAAAGTTTAACCTTCCAATGTTCAGGTGCCTCGATGCGTAGAAATAATACTGCCCATCGTCTATGTACTTTGAACCTTTAAAGTCAACCGCTATATCACCCTTTAAAAAAGAGCTGTTGACTCTTAGCGTTCCACCGAGGTAAAGGTTCAGAGCTTCAGCCCCAAAGCATATGTACAGCACTGGGCTTTCGAGGACGAGCTCAATAGCTCTGAAAGCCTCTCTAAGAGACACATGGCTTCTGGAAGACCTGCCGCTGAATACGTAGGCGTCAAAGCCGCTCATGTCTTCCCCGGGCTTAAGGGTTATGAGTTCGGAGCCAGCTAAGATCTTTTTTAAAAGATCCTTGAGCTCATCGATGTATCCTGAACCGTTATGCACCAGCGCTATTTTATTCAACGCTCTAACTTTTCCTTTCCTGTATATTTGCTTTAAATTAATAACAATATTTAAGACGTCAGAACTTTTATTTTTAGAAAGTTAATGAGCTATAACTCGCATGAGTACAAGGTATCAAGACAGGAGCTGATAGTGGGTCTATTTGTAATAGTTCTCGGGGTGTTGATGAGCGCCATAGATTCGACGATCGTTATACTTGCGCTTCCTGTAATGATGAAGGATCTAAGGGCTAACATAGTTGAAATGGTTTGGGTCATACTGATTTACATACTTGTTGTGACTGTCCTGTCAACGCAATTAGGCAGGATGGGTGACAAGTACGGCAGGGTTAGGTTTTACAACCTAGGTTTTCTGATTTTTACAGTGGGATCGGGCCTGAGTGCCGCTTCCATAAACGCTTACATGCTCCTTGCATTCAGGGCTGTACAGGCTCTAGGGGGAGGGCTGATAAGCAGCAACAGCGGAGCTGTAATAGCAGACCTTTTGCCCCCGAACAGGAGAGGGCAGGCTTATGGTTACACTGCTCTAGGCTGGAACGTTGGAGCCATACTCGGGATACTGCTGGGCGGAATCATAGTAACTTACGTTTCATGGCGTTATATATTTCTGATAAACGTGCCAATAGGCATTGTAGCAACTTACATAGGCTATATGTACCTTAAAGAAAGGTCCCCGAAGCTCGTCAAAAGGCTCGACATAAGGGGTTCAGCTTTGCTCGGTGGTTCTTTGACCTTCCTTCTGGTGGGCCTTACTGAAGCCGTTGGAACCAGGCTTAACCCGTTTACAGAGAGCATGATAGCAGCAGGCCTTGTCTTACTTGCTGCTTTCACTTATCATGAGATGAAATTCAGCGACCCCATAATAAACATGACCCTCTTAAAAAACAGGGTTTTATCTGGATCCATAATGGCCGCCTTCCTTCAGGCTCTGGCAAACTATTCGGTGCTCTTTTTGGTGATAATGTATCTGCAAGGGGTAAGGGGTTTAACGCCTTTTAACGCGAGCTTGTTGGTCGTCCCTGGATACATTCTTGGTGGAGTGCTTGGCCCATTTATGGGAAGAATTTCGGACAGGATAGGAGCAAGGATTCCCGCCTCTCTTGGGTTGCTCGCACAGTCGATAGGAATATTTACATATTCGTTTTTAACCTTGAATTCGCCCATGTGGATCATAACTTTGGCAGCTTCGATAAACGGAATAGGCTCTGGCATGTTTTACCCAGCTAACAACAGCGCAGTAATGGCTAATGCGCCGCGTGAACACTACGGAGCGGCTTCCGGGACTTTAAGGATGTTCGCAAACATAGGTATGGTGATAAGCTTTGCAGTCTCGCTTTATATAGCATCGTTAAGTATGCCAGCTTATCTTGCGCAAGAAATATTCTTAGGGACTAGCGTGCTCAATTCAAGCTTCGGATACGCTTTTACGAAAGGTATAGAAACTTCGTTCAGGTTTTCAGTGATACTCATGCTTTTAGCTATAGTTTTCTCTTTGTTAAGGGGTAAAGAAAACAGGGAAAAATAAAAAATATCAGTTTAATTTGTAGTATACTTTTCTCAGAGAAGGTTCTACCTTTGCAAGCGCTGTCCTGAGCTCTTCAGGGTCAAGCTTTGAACCGTTCCCGTTTGCCTGGGCTACAAGGTATTCTAGCGTTGAAACCAGATAGTTGACCCTGTTTTTCTGCTCCCTTGTTAAGGGTTTGCTCGCGTCAGCTTCGATGATCAGCTTAAGAGTGAAAGGTGTGTTTCCAACTTTATGGGTTACGTTTATGTTGTTAAGCCCAACTTTTTTAAGGTACCTCTTTATTATGTGCCTTACCAGTGAAGGGACTATTGACTGTACTTCAATTTCAGCTATAGTAAGCTTACCCTCCTCAACAACTCCTTTTTCTTTTGAGTTATTTCCACTTATCATATTAATAACACCGTTATAGGTATAACATTATGGGTTTATAAACGTTACTTTTTGCAAATTTTATAAAACGAAAAATATGTTATTATATTTAAAATTTTTTACAGAATTAACAACCGTTTTTTACATCAAAGGCTTTATCAGAATCAATAATTACATTCCTTTAGTATAGGCTTATGGGTTTAAAAACAATTCTGTTAGGGCTCTTTGTCTCAAGATCAATAAAAGGCACACATTTTGAGCCCATCAAGTTAAAATATCCAAAGTTAATAATATAGACCGGCATTTGATTAAAAATCTGCAGAAACACCTTGAAGACTTCAGGCTTCTGAACCTATTTGCAAACGTCTATTTTGCAATATTTGAATTCGCGCTCGGGCTTTACGTTATATATTTAGGCGGTAATTCGCTGGACGTAGGTATAGCGTACGCTGTGTACAACGTATCCTGGATAGCTTTTATGCCTTTTTCGAGGTCGCTTTCAAGCTCAGCGAACGTCAGGAGATCGCTTTTAGCCGGATTTTTGATACTCTTTCTCGGGCTCTTTACGTTTTCAGTTTTTAAGATCCCTGACCTTTATTTTTCAGTGTTTTTGATGGGATTTTCTTCAAGCATAGTAAGCGCTTCCATGCTTTACCTCGTTGGTTTTTCGGGTGGCTACAGGGACGCTAACGCTTATGCTCAGCTGATGTACTATGGAATCTTAGGCTCCGGGATCGGTGCTTTTATAGGTTTCATTTTCTTCCTTTATTCTCAGTTCAGCGGAAGGTACGTTTTCTCGCTCAGGATCACATTTTTGATTTACAGCTTTATGGTTCTTGTAGCGGTCATTCTAGCGGCAAAGATCAGGATCAGCAGCGTAAACACTGTTTACTATGATATTAAAGAAAGAAAATCGGGGAGCACGATTTTACATTTGCTGATCCTTGCTTCGACAGCTTTTTTAGGCATCGGCCAAGGGATTGTTTACCCCATGATAGTTCCTTTTGTTGTGACAAAATACAGGACAACGCCTTTAATCCTGATGCTCGCTTATGCGCCAGCTGGAATAGGCTGGTTCATTTCCAGCAAGATAGCAGGACCAGTTATTAACAGGTTTTCAGAATCCAGATCCATAGCTTTCATAACTCTTACGAGCTCGATCATAGCTTTCCTGTTGCCTCTGTCCCCTGACCTGATCGTTCTGAGCGTTCTCTGGGGAATCGAAGCTGTAGGGTTGAGCATATGGACCGTTTACATGCAACACATGGTGGCAAAGTACATGCCTTCTGAGCGTTGGGGCACTGGATTCGGTTCTCTTAACAGCATGTATTACCTTTCTTATGCTGTCGGTTCCATATCAGGAAGCTCGCTTTACTTTTTCAGAAACCCGTTTTTTGCTTTCTGGACTGGAGGGCTATTCTTCCTTCTTATCCCTGTACCAGTAGTTTTATTGATTTCTATGAAAAAACAATAAAAAGTCAGCGCTTTATAAACGAGTACCTTCTGATCCTGGGTGAAAGACCGTAACCGCAGTGTGAACAGTAATGTTTAACTAAATTATATGACTTCTTACCGCACCTTCTGCAAAATCCGTGCAAGATCCTGTGCTTCTTTTTGCCCATGCTCGTGGTGCCCTTCATCTTGGACACCACCTTTCAGCTTACTGTTCTTTGATTGGAGATATAAGTATTACGTTGTCTCCCCTTATGATCACTGATCCCAGCTGTTTGAAAGAACCGTCGTCCTGAAGCTCTTCCCCGTTATTAAGGAGAAGGTTCATGTGCTGATCGAATCCTTCGAGGCTGCCCCTTATCCTCTTACCGCCCTTTAACCTTATGAGCACTTTTTTGTGAAGGCTGTCCGAAAGCACTTTTATCGTTATGTCTCTATTAAACTCTGACATGACAGTGAAGATAATTATAGCGTATATTTATACTTAACTATGAAGCCTGTTTCATTTGAACGTAAAGGCTGGTTTGAATGGAAGAGCGCTCTTTGCCCTCTGAATTTCTTCACCGCTCGCTTCTTTGACGCTTTTAACGTACACGGGGAGACCTACCATCCTTGTTATGTACTCTAAGTGCTTAGTGTAGACGCTCTTTTCGTCAACTTTCCCCACATGTTCCTTGAGCGTGTCAGGCATAGATATTCTGAGCTTCATGAACCTGCCGATCTGCTCCTTTTCAGCTTTCCCTTCAGCTATTTTCTCTGAGTCTTCTTTATCCAGAACGAAAACAGTTATCTGCGAAGGCTTCTTCTTAATGAGCTTCAGGACTTCCTTTATGTCCTCCACAAGCCTGTTAACCAGCTCTATCTCCAGGTCAACACTTTCATCATAAGGTATGCCTGAAGGCCACCTTTCGAGGAAAACGCTCTCCTTATCACCCACAAACCTGTACATTTCTTCAGCAGTAAAAGGTGCGTATGGGGCCAGCATTATTGCCCAGTACTTTATGAAGTCTTTAACGGCTGAAAGGTTAAGCTTCCCATTGACGTACTTTTTGTAGTCCCTGTAAACGTTATCCATGATGAAGAAAGCTTGAGTAACTGAAATCTTAACGCTCATCTTTTCCATGTTTTCTTCTATGCTCTTTGAAACCTTTGACGCATTGTTCAGAAGCCAAACGTCGTAAGGGCTCAGCTCAGCTTCCGACGACGACTTTACGTCCTGTTTTATGTCCTGGAGGAGCTTTTCTATCCTTTCTTTTATTGATTTCGCGTAATCTATCTTGAAGTTAGCGTCGTCCATGTATTCTGAGCTGCTGAGTAGCGAGATCCTGATTGCGTCTGCTCCAAACTGCCTTATGCCGTCCTCTATCGTTATCACGTTTCCCTTTGACTTTGACATTTTTTCTCCTTCTACCCTGAGCATGCCGTTGACCGCTATGGCCCGCGGCCAGAGGTACTTTTCAAAAAGAGCAACGTGATGGAATATAAAGAAAGTGAGGTGGTTAGGCACGAGCTCCTTTGCTGAAACCCTCAGGTCGACAGGGTACCAGTAAAGGAACTCCTCTCTCATATTTTTCAGCTCGTCTTCAGGAATCCCAGTGGCTGAAGACAGCTCAGAAACATCTCCTATTCCAAAAAACACGTAGTCATAGAGCTCTTTCTTAAGCTGTTCTGGTCTGTAGCTTTTCAGTTTGTGAGCCACTGTATAGTAAGCCATGTATACTGTAGAGTCGCTTAGAGTTTCAACGAGCCAGCTCCTGTCCCAGGGAAGAGGAGTCCCGAGGCCGCTCTGCCTTGCGCATGGGTAATCGTTTAACCAGTCTATGACATCGAGGAACCACTGCCTTGCTTCTTCCGGGAAAACCTTCATAGATCTGACGCATTCCCTGGCGTTTTCCTTCCAGCTTACATCTGAATACCTGAGGAACCACTGATCCTGCAGGATCTTTACGTGACACCTTGCAGTGCACCTGCATACAACGGGCTCGGGCAGCTCCCACATTGTTGAAGCTAGGCCCATTTCTTCGAGCTTTTCATAAACTATTTTTCTTGCAGCATTTACTGAAAGCCCAGCAAATTCGCCGCAGTTTTCTTTTAGGACCCCTTTCCTGAACTCAGCCGAATATATGTTCTTCGTTGCGAGGTCAGCCTTAGGGTCTTTCTGGTCCTTTATCTTTAGCTTTTCAACTTCTTCGACAGCTGGGAAATCCCCGTAGCCATCAACCTTTATTATGCTTACGGGCTCTATGCCTTTTGCCCCTTCATAGCCGCTTTTCTGGAGGTCCCTCAGAGCCAGGTAGTCGTACGGGGCGTGAGCTGGAACGCTGTAGACCACAGCTGTACCTATCTCTGGATCTATGAAGCTCGCGGGCAGCACCGGTACCTCTTTTTGAACTATTGGGGCTATGACTTTTTTTCCGACCAGATCCTTCCCGGGAATCTCGGAAATAATTTCTATATCAAACAGCTGGTCTTTAAGCCTGTCAACCGAGCTCTTGCCCACTACCCAGATCTTTCCGTTAACCCTGGCTTTCACGTAAACAAGATCAGGGCTCACCCATAAGTTTGTAACCCCGAAAATGGTTTCGGGCCTGAGCGTAGAGGCAACTAGGTAAGCATCTTCATTTTTGAGCTTGAAAAATATTAGCCTGAACTCTTCGGGATAAACCCCTTCACCCTGCAGCCTGTCGTGGTCGCCTACAGGCGATTTGTCCCTTGGGCACCAGACTACCGGGTGCGAGCCCTTTGTTATGTAACCTTTGTCCCTTAGAGTTATGAACTGCCACTCGATAAAGCTAGAGAACCTCGGGTCGTAGCTTGTAGTATTAAACTCCCTCCTCCAGTCGATTCCAAGGCCGAGTTCTTTCATAGCCTGCCTGTTCCTATCGGTATAGTACCTCGCCATGAAAACCGGGTCCCTGAACTTTTCCAGTATTTCTTCGGGCACTTTGTCTATCTCTTTAAATTCCTTTACCATCTTTTCGTCCCCCTTTGCAAGCCTCTCAGCTGCTGAAACTATTGGCTGACCAGTCCAGTGCCAGCCCTGGGGGAACAGAACGTTATACCCGTGAAGCTTCTTGAACTTAGCGTAGCTGTCTACCCTCGAAGCTGTAAAAGCGTGCCCGAGATGAAGCGGGCCGTTCATATAAGGTATGGGAAAAGTTACAAAGACTTTTTCCCTTGATCTGTCAACATCAGCCTCAAATATCCTGAGGTTCTCCCACTTTTTAATCCAAAATTCTTCCAAGCTATTATCCATCTTTTCAATTTTATAATCTTATATTTATAAATATGTCGAATTCAGGTGAACTACCCCAACCTCACGGTTGGGGCTTCTCGGTTCATCG
>ERZ1669251.99-NODE-99-length-33493-cov-10.329565_pt1 | contig 33493 bp, 39 predicted proteins | sample MGYA00579294_ERZ1669251 | MGnify/ENA primary metagenome ERZ1669251 (study PRJEB41166, sample SAMN08046056) | hot springs metagenome | biome: hot spring; feature: acid hot spring; material: thermophilic sediment; isolation source: thermophilic sediment from acid hot...
ATATTGCCTATGTTGATTTTGACGAGGTTAAGTTTAAGCCTGAGGATATGTCTAGGTCTCCTGAGTATATTTATGACGAGTCTGAGAGGGTTATTAAGTATGAGATTAAGAATGGCAGGTTATTGAAGATCGCCTTACCTAAGGACGAGATTAAGAGGAGACTTGAGGAGCTTGATAAGGTTATTGAGCAGTCTGGTGGTGCTACCGCTGCGGCTGAGTCTTCATCGGCATGATTCTGTGGTTTTGGGAGTAATTGGTTAATACTTAGTTTTTGTTTTCTTGTTGATGAGTATTAAAGTTAGAGTTGGTATTAGGGTTCCTAAGTTCCCGAGCGTAATTAGTGGTAGTATTCGTATACTTAGTGAGTATAATTTTGACTTTGGTGTTCAGCTTGATAGGGCTAAGCTCCTTAAGCTCATTGCCTTTGGTGTGGCTAGTCCCACGGAGCTTGTTAGGAGGTTGAACATGCCCAGGGCCAAGGTCTTTAGGTACTTAAACGCCCTTATTAAGCGTGGTTGGTTGGTTAGGAAGGATGGTGGTTATTACCTAGCAGCCACGATATTCCTTGTTTATAGGGTTAGGGAGTTTGGTGACTATGCTGTTCTTGAGGTTCTTAATGATAAGGGTGCGATTGTTGATCAGAAGGCTGGTCTTGTGATTATTAATGGTAAGGAGTCACCTAAGGCTTGCCCTAGGTGCCCATTACTTCAGGAGTGTACTAATAACATTAGGAGTATTAGTAAGTCTCTTGGTATTACGATCACGTCCATAACACCTGCCGACGCCTATCTGGAGTTAATTAGTACGATAATTAATGAAGGCTTGGTCAAGATACTACTTAATGACTATATTGATCTGCATGTTAATAATGGTTTATGATTTATGTTTTAACTAGATTGGTGGATTGGTTTTAATGTGCGTATTGCTTTATCAACTTAACTACTTCTGTTGGTGTTCTTGCCACAGGTACGTTAACCTCCTGAAAAGCCTTTACCTTGCTTTCATAGGATCCCATACCCATACTGACGATGGCTCCTGCATGACCCATCCTCTTGCCTGGTGGTGCTGTTCTACCAGATATGTAGGCTACCACGGGCTTCGTAACCTTCCCAGACCCTATGTATTGAGCAAGCCTTTCCTCCATTGTTCCGCCAATCTCCCCAATAACAACTATGTACTTTGTCTCCGGATCCTCCTCAAACATCTTAACAATCTCGAGCATGTCAGTACCAATTATTGGGTCTCCACCAATGCCGACGACAGTAGATTGACCAATACCCGCTTGGGTTAGGTGGTAGGATATTTCGTAGGTTAGTGTTCCACTCCTTGATACGATACCGACCGGCCCCGACTTCGTGTATATGTGGTTTGGCAGTATGCCGACCTTGGACTTTAGTGGGCTCACGACTCCTGGGCAATTCGGACCTATTATAGTGGTTCCCTTCCTCTTTGAGTAGTTGACGAATCTTAATGCGTCGTGTATTGGTATGTGTTCCGTGATTATCACGACTAGCTTGATGCCGGCATCTATTGCCTCATAGACTGAGTCAGAGGCAAATCGGGCTGGTACGAAGATTATCGACGTGTTTATGTCTGGGAACTTCCTCAGTGCGTCCTCCACGGTGTCGAATACGGGTATTCCCTGTACTGTCTGTCCGCCCTTTCCTGGTGTTACTCCAGCCACTACCTTTGTGCCGTATTGAAGCATGTATTGCGCGTGCCTTGAGCCTTCATTACCCGTTATTCCCTGGACCAGGACTTTGGTGTTCTCATTTACGAGTATTGCCATGCCCCATCACCTCACAATTGCCCTTGATAGTGCTTCCATTGCCTCCTCAGCCGTTTCATAGGTTTTAAGCCCTACCTCAGTCAGTATTCTCCTACCCTCCTCCTCATTAGTGCCCTTCAGCCTAATGAATATTGGTTTATTGGTCTTAACCTCATTCAAAGCCTCAACCACACCCCTCGCCACCTCATCACACCTCGTTATTCCCCCAAATATGTTCACTAGGACTGCCTTTATCCTATCATCCATTAAAAGCATCTTTAACCCCTCCCTAACGGAGTCCTTACTGGCTCCACCACCAACATCTAAGAAATCAGCCGGTTCATGGCCAAACTCCTTAACTAGGTCCATTGTTGCCATTGTTAGACCGGCGCCGTTGGCCATGATTCCCACGTAACCCGTCAACTCCACGTAGTGAAGCCCGTACCTCCTAGCCTCAAGCTCTTCCATTGTGTAGTCACTATCCTCAACACTAATGTCTGGGTGCCTAAACAATGAGTTGTCGTCAATCATGACCTTAACATCGAGGGCTACTAATTGACCATCAGTTGTTAATGCCAGTGGGTTTATCTCCACAAGCTCTGCATCATATTCCGTGAATACTCTATACATTGCCTTAGCCACAGTTGCAAAGTCCTGAGCCGCGGATCCCTCTAAACCAAGCTTCTGTGCCACACCCCTGATCATGTAGTCCCTAAGTCCCTCATAATCATCTATGTAGAGCCTAATTATCTTCTCAGGGCTTCTCCTGGCAACCTCCTCGATATCAATACCACCTTCAGTGGAGGCCAGCATTAGGTAACCCCTGTTCTCCCTATCCAGTGTTATCGATACGTAGAGCTCCTTGGCTACATTAACACCCTCCTCAAACAAAACCTTCCTAATTGGGTAGTCCTGGATTACCTTGCCCAGGTAATCCCTGGCTGCGTTCTCTGCGTCCTTAATCGTATCGACCCTCCTTACTAGACCCATCTTAGCTCTACCAGCGAAGGGTACTTGAGACTTTGCGAATAATGGGAATTTCAATGCCTTTAGTACCTGTACGTCATCAAGGCTCTTGACTATGGCGCCCCTGGGTATCTTAACGCCATACTTATTCAGTAATTCCTTACCCTTATACTCGAGGAGTCTCACGTTAAACTGCGCAAATTAGCCTTAATTTAAGCATTTACATTATTTATAGACGCAATTAAGATTCCCTAAGTAGTCTCACAAACCTAATGAATGTCTCATCGGCCTCATCCTTCTTTGGTACGGCAATTATTATTGAAACGCCTGGTAGTGAAAGTGCGGCATTCCTCGCCTCACTTAGGTCCATAAACTCTCTAGTATCATTCCCGTGAATAACGAATACCTTACCACCAAACTTATCGGAGTTCATATACCTAGTAATGTACATCCTAATTCTGCTCTCAAGTTTATCCATAATTAAGTAATGTATCAGGGAACCACTTAATTTTAATTTATCTCCGTAGTAAGGTGTGCTTAATGAGTTCAATGAATGATTTAATTAAGGAGTTGAGAGTTAATGAAATAGTTAATGCCTTGATCACGGCATTTAGGACAGGTAATAGGGACTACATATCATCAACTGTGGAATTGCTGCATGAGGAGTTCATGTATACGGTCTCTGAGATCGAAACGATGGAACTAACGGGAGAGGCTCTAAAAAGGGCGTCTACTCTTTACGCCCTCTATTGCCTAGGCCTTGGTTTGCTTAGGATTGTTAATAATGAATCATTAACAACGGATCATATTGAGTTATTAAGAAATGCGATTAATAATGAAGACCTATCAAGCCTTACCCAGTCACTGATTATGGCATCAGCCCTATTCATAAGGGGTGATAATTCATGGATTGAGAAATTCAATGAATTAGCACAGGGGGTAAGTAATGAATTAATTAAGAGTATTATTTATTCATTCCTTGGGATAATAAGGTCAATTAACATCACTTATTCCTAACTAATGTAACCATATTCTTACCCTCAACCTTAGTAATCCTAACAAGGCCGAGATTCTCAAGCCTCCTGACGCTCCTCCATACGGTTGTCCTCGGTATGCCCAGGTCCCTTGAAATGTCAATCTCAAATGCAGAGCCTCCCTTGGACCCTAGGTACTTTAATATTGACATTTCATAATCACTAAGATTTAATGCGGTTATAGAAGTAGATGTCTCCTCAGTTCTTCTTCCACGTCTCATTATTAATGCATACGATATAGGCGCAACTATTACGATTATCGCTATAATCATGATTATTGTAAGGAATTCATAATAATGCATATGCGCTGATGCTCTTGACGTAGAGCTTTGAGTCGTTGATATCGGCATTACCGTGTATAGGAACTCACCTGGTCCCTTAGCCATTATTACTAATTCATTATTTATCATCTTCATGCCCATCAATGATAGCGTTATGTTTGCTATAAGTATATTATTTGGTATGATTATTTCCACGGTGGTGTTGCTCACATCCATTCCAATGAAGTTATTCTCTACAAATATCTTGGGTACGTATGTTATGGTCACATTTGCCGTGCCTAAAACGGGTATTACTATTGATGTTCCATTAATCATGTACGCGGTTACAGACCCATTAACTAGAACCATCATGTATGATTGTGGTTGAACAGGAAGTTGAAGCGTTATGAATTCCCCCGTTAATGTGGTGTTGAGATTCACCGTTGATGTACCATTACTATATAGTGTTATTATCCAAGTTAGTAGTAATGGTATAATCACCATTGTTAATTAACAGGTTTTAATAATTATCATAAGCTATAAAAGTTTCCCTTAATGCCCATGTTCACGTGCCAAGCCCCCAACTGCTTATGTAGCGCCTTTGTTCCTCTGTTAATTGGTCAATCCTTATGCCCATGGTCTCAAGCTTGAGTCTAGCAACCTCCATATCAAGCTCGTCGGGTAGCTTATGAACACCGAGTTGTAGCTTACCTATATTCTTAACTATGTACTCAACAGCAAGTGCCTGATTGCTGAAGGACATGTCCATTACCTCGCTTGGATGGCCCTCAGCGGCTACCAAGTTAACGAGCCTACCCTCAGCAAGTAGGTAGATATGCTTGCCATTGGGTAGTTGATACTCAACAACATAATCCCTAATCTTCCTCTTCTCGGCAGCCACTCTTTCTAGACCGGTTACATCAATCTCCACATTAAAATGACCTGCATTAGCCAGTACCGCCCCATCCTTCATCTTGAGTATGTGATTCAGGTTTATTGCATTTATATCGCCAGTGGCCGTTATGAATATATCACCAATCTCAGCAGCTTCACTCATAGGCATGGTCTCGAAGCCATCAAAGACAGCCTCAAGGGCTCTCACTGGATTTACTTCAACAACTATTACTCTACGCGCACCGAGTCCCTTAGCCCTCATGGCTATTCCACGACCGACCCAACCATAGCCTGCAACAACGACTACCTTGCCCGCGACTAGTATGTTCGTAGCCCTCAGTATCCCATCCCATGTTGATTGACCGGTCCCATACCTATTATCAAATAGGTACTTGGTGTATGAGTCGTTAACGGCAATTATTGGGTACTTAAGTGTGCCCTCCTTGGCCATTGCCCTCAACCTAATGACGCCAGTAGTCGTCTCCTCAGTACCACCATAAATATTATTTATTAACTTACCAAAGTCCTTATTCCCAGCGGTCTCCACTGCATAGTTAGTTTCATTACTTTTAACGCCAAGTGCCAGTTTATGTAGTGTTACCGTTAAGTCGGCGCCATCATCCATGGTAACCATGGGTTCCTGCGAAACCGCAAAACCAATTGCATTATAATACTCCTTCTCATTCATGCCCTTCCATGCATACACATGCACACCCTCCTCGGCCAATGCAGCGGCAACTTCGTCCTGCGTGGAGAGAGGGTTTGATGGTACTAGTGTAACCGTGGCACCACCAGCAATTAGGGTCCTAACGAGGACTGCTGTCTCCTTAGTAACGTGGAGACTAGCCGATATTTTAATACCCTCAAGAGGTCTCTCCTTAGTGAATCTCTCCCTAATTTTCATCAGAACTGGCATATGTCTCTCAGCCCACTCAATGAGTAGGCGTCCCTTCTCGGCAAGTGATATGTCCTTTACCTTATATGACATTTAGGTCAATACGATGATTTAACCCTAGGTATTAAAACTTTAACAATTTTTACTATCCATATATTAACTTCTCGGTCTGTTTATCAAATACCTTTATCCTCTGTGCATTAAAGTAAACATGGACCATTTCACCAAGCCCAAAACTAGTTGATGAAACAACCCTTATCTCAGTACTTTGTAGTTTAACCATTACATTAAACTTACCACCTGCGAATTCGGAGATCTCCACAATACCCTTACCGACATATATTAGGTCATTATTGCTAATTATCTCCTTTGATAAAACAATATCCTCAGGCCTTATCCCAAGAATAGCACTCTCATTACTTGGTATGCCTATGTTTGGTGGTAATTGCATTTTTACATCACCGCCATCAAAGTATGTCTCATTACCCTTACCAATTATTGAACCCTCAAACAGATTTATGTCCCCTATGAAGCTTGCAACGAATATGTTGGCTGGCTTATCATAAACCTCACTAGGAAGACCTATCTGTTGAACAACGCCTCTCCTAAGCACCGCAATCCTATCGGCCAATGTTAATGCGTCGGCTGGGTCATGGGTCACGAGTATCGTGGTTATGCCGAGCTTCCTCTGAATGTCCTTCACAAATGCCCTAGCTGTAACTCTAATCCTAGCGTCGAGGTTGCTGAATGGTTCATCCATGAGGAGTACCTGGGGTTCCTTAACCAAGGCTCTCGCGATCGCAACTCTCTGTTGTTGGCCACCCGATAACTGCCTTGGATACCTATCGAGGGTTTCGGCTATACCGAGGATCTCGGCAATCTCCCTAACCTTCTTCTCAATCTCATTCCTAGGCAATCTCTTTAGCCTAAGTGGGAATGCTATATTATCGAAGACCTTCATGTGCGGATAAAGGGCCCAGTTCTGGAATACCATGCCCACATTCCTGTCCTTTGGTGGTATGAAGATCCCCTTCCCAGGTGATGCTACGAGAATATCACCAATCCAAATCTCACCATCAGTGGGTTCCTCAAGGCCAGCAACGATCCTGAGTAGTGTTGTTTTTCCGTGACCTGATGGCCCCATGACGACCATGAACTCGCCAGACTTAACCTCAAGTTCTACCTTGTCAAGTGCTACTACGCTTTTTCCAAATATCTTCGTAACTTCATGAAGATAAACCCTCACCATGGTCCTACAACTTACTGATTAATTTAAATGAAAATAAATTTTTCCAATAAGGTTGGGTTTAACTAATATACCTATAGTAATGATTATACCTACCTTAACCTTAGGAAAGGGTATTTGGGGGAATCTATTAAAAACGCCTTAATTAATACGTTAATCAATAAATATGTATCGTATTAGTAAAAGGTTCGAGTATGCGGCTAAAATATGGGGTAGAGAGATTGATAAGTTCATTGAATCCGCCATTAATAGTTTTGGCAGTTCAATGTTTATAATGGGTCTTTACTATAAAAGACCTAATTGGGCGTGGCCGAGGTGGTTACGGTCACAATTAGAGCCTGGCAGTAGGGGTTTTGAACCAGCTCAATTAATGCCTTTTAGGAACGTTCACTTTAAGGATTGGGGTATGGTTGGTACGGTACAAGGCACTAATGAGGCCATGATAGACCCAACAATGCTTTTCGTAACCAGGAAAAACGTTGCATTTGAGGTATGGGTTTATGATGGTTCAAGGTTATACATGCCGGGCTTACATGGTTCATTTAAGCAATACCTAGAGAGGCCTGGTTACCCTGTAATAATTAATGAATGGGATTTAGGTGCCCTGAGGGTTATTGCTAGGTCGACCGTTGCCAATAGGTCTGGGATTGATGTATTAATCACTGATGTTAGGTTAATTGGCCTACCTGGTAATTACGTTATTTATCTAGTGACGAGACCCTACAACGTTGATCATATTGTTGAGGTGAAAAGTGCTGGTGTTGAGGGTGATGGATGGTTCATAACGATAGATGGAGAGCTCGTATTAACCACTGACCAAGAACCAGCGCAATTTGGTTCCTATAATGTGAATAAGGATGCCAGCGAGGATGCGGTCCTCGGTAGGCTTAACAGTGAACTTTATGTTAATGATGAACTGGGATGGGCACATGCTGCACTTGGTTTTAATGCCGTAATTAATACTTATGGTGAGTGGAAGTTGAGGGTTAAGGCGCCAATAGATTCTCTCAGGAATACTCCACATAATAGGGCCTTGATTAAGGCTGTTGATGATAGTGACGTAAAAGCGGAATTACATAACTGGGATTCCATAAATGAAAGAGTTTTCTCAATATCCGTGGGTGATAGTATTATTGGTGATGTTACTCGTCAATCAATAGCAAACCTGGTGATGCTTTGGGATGGTGGCAGGATAACACCTGGTCCATTAATATATCACATCTTTTGGGTTAGGGATGGTTCCTACATGGCTACTGCGCTTACGAAGTCCAATCTAATCGATATGGGTAAGGCGGTTGTTGAGGAATTACTGAGGAGGATCGATCCCAGTGGTTATTTTAAGGCGGTTGATTTTGAATTGAGGGAGTATGATGCAAATGGGCAAGTCCTGTGGGCCGTGAGTAAGTATGTCCAACTTGCAGGGGATTACGAATCATTAAAGAGATGGTATCCAATCATCAGGCGTGGGATTGAGTGGTTGGAGGCAAATAGGGAATTAACTGGTGATGAGTCAATAAGGGGATTGTTACCTCCATCCTGGTCTGCGGAGGATACGGGGCCCATGGATCACCATTATTGGGATGACATGTGGGCCATTGCTGGTTTAAGGGAGTTGGGTAGAGTTATTAGGGGAATTAGTCATGAGGATTATGATTGGATTGAAAGATTACGTAGGGAATTCACAGATGCTTTAATAAACTCCATAAACGTTGTTAGGTCAAGGCTTGGTATTGATTACATGGTACCAGCTCCAGAAAGGGTAGCTGATTCTGCAATGACTAGGGTCATTGCAGTTGTATGGCCAACAATGGCATTACCACTAGATAATCCACTGATTAGGAGAACGCTTGAGATGACTGAGGAGCTTTATGGCATTAATGGCGGTATCGTTAATACTCATCAATGGGGTACCTATGGTAGTTACTTGACAATGAACCTAGCACATTCCTGGGCAATACTCGGCGATAGGGACCGAGTTAGTAGGTACTTAACGTGGATTATTAACCATGTATCACCAACCTACGGCTGGGCTGAGGGAATATCAATAATCACTGAGAGGGGTGGGCAGGGTGATGCACCACATGGTTGGGCCGCCGCGGACTTCATAATGCTCATTAGGGACCTAGTAATAAATGACGAGTTCGAAACACCAATACTTCTTAGGGGAATGCCCATTGAACTATTAAGGCGGGGTATTACGGCAAGTAATATATTGACGATATACGGCTTAGTAAAGGGCGTAAATGCTTCAATGAAGGGTAAGGAAGTGGTGATTAATTATTATGGTCCAGGTAAACCCATTACTGATGGGCAGTACGAATTATTAATCGATTCACCAATTATTCCCAAGGAGGTTTATTGCGATGGCTGTAAGTATGAGGTGGTATCAAGTAATATTATTAGGGTCATACATAGCGGTAAATTCAACGCCAGAATACTAAGCCCATAAATATCCCTAAAATTCGAAGAAACCTTTATTAATTTAATAATTGACGTTTTGGTGGGTCTCTTGTCCTGGTTTAATCGGGATGTCATAAGCGTGCTGGATTTCGGTAGGGAGGATTTTGAGGTCTTGCTTTCCGAGACTTTGAACATGGAGAAGTATGCTAAGTCAAAACTTGATATTCTTGGTGATAAGGTCCTTGCCCTGGCATTCTTTGAGCCCAGCACTAGGACTAGGCTTAGCTTTGAGACTGCCATGCTCAGGCTTGGTGGTAAGGTGATTGGTTTCAGTGGTACTGAGGCGACGTCGATGGCTAAGGGTGAGAACCTCGCTGATACCATTAGGATGCTTGACGCGTATGCCAACGCCATAGTTATTAGGCATAGCCTTGAGGGAACCGCTAAATTCGCAGCTGAGATTGCTGAGTCACCGGTGATTAATGCAGGTGATGGCTCGCAGAATCACCCGACACAAGCAATGCTTGATCTGTACACGATTTGGCGGGAGTTTAAGGTTATTGATGGCCTATCGATCGGCATACTTGGTGACCTTAGGTATGCTAGGGTAGTTAATTCATTAATCCAAGCCCTGTCCTACTACAGGATTAAGCTTCACTTAATATCGCCAGAGCTACTCAAGCCTAGGCAGGAACTCATTGAATTCATGAAATCAAGGGATATGAAGTATGATTGGACTGATGATCCATACAACGTGATTAATGACTTGGACGTGCTTTATATCGTTAGGATTCAGAGGGAGAGGTTTCCTGATCCAATGGAGTATGAGAGGGTTAAGGGCACGTATAAGGTCACGCCTAAGTTGATTGAGAGGAGTAAGCCAAGCCTAATAATACTTCATCCACTTCCAAGAGTTGATGAGGTCGACTTCACTGTGGATAGCATGCCACAAGCCAAGTACTTTAGGCAGGCTGGTTTAGGTGTGCCATTACGCATGGCCTTGCTTAAGTTAGTCCTTGCTGGTGATAAGTCATGAGTAGTAAGAGCGAGTTAATAATTAGTAAGATAAGGAATGGTGTTGTGATTGATCATATACCAGCGGGTAGGGCATTGCTCGTGCTTAGGTTATTGGGTATAAGTGGTCGTGAAGGATTTAGGGTGGCTCTTGTTATGAATGTGGAGAGTAGGAAGTTAGGTACTAAGGATATTGTTAAGATAGAGGATAAGGAATTGACCAAGGATGAACTTAATCTAGTGGCTCTTGTTGCGCCTACGGCTACGGTGAACATAATCAGGGATTACGAGGTTATTAGTAAGTTCAAGGTATCAATACCAGACGTGATAGAGGGATTATTGAAATGCAAGAACCCGAGGTGTATTACTAATCAGCAGAGGGAGCCCGTGAGGAATAGATTCCGTGTGATATCCAGGGAACCACTCAAGTTAGTATGTGAGTACTGCGGGACAATACATGAACTCAGCGATATTGAGAAGTACTTTGGACTTGCGTGATACCATGCTTAATGAGGAATTAATAATTGACTTATATAGGGTTGGGGCAATAAAATTCGGGAGGTTTAAATTAACGAGCGGTATTGAGAGCCCATTCTATATTGACCTGAGACTAGCAATAACGTACCCAGGTATTTATAAGCGATTAGTTAAGTTAATGGCTGAATCATTATCTGCGTTTAACATCGATGTTGTAACGGGCATAGAGACAGCCAGTATTCCGTGGGCATCAATGATAGCATACGAACTAAATAAGGGCATAGTATACGTTAGGAAGGAAGTCAAGGAACACGGTACAGCTAAACTGATTGAGGGCGATTTAAAAACAGGTATGAGGGTTGCGGTAATCGATGATGTAATAACCACGGGTAACTCAATAATAAGGGCTATTAGGATTGTTAGGGATCATGGTGGTGATGTTGTTGTGGCCGCGGTATTCATTGATAGGGAACAAGGTGGACTTAATGCTATAAGGAGGGAGGGCATTAATGCATTTGCATTATTTAGTGTTATTGATATGATTGATGTACTCGTTAATAATGGATTAGTAAGCAATGAATTACGTAACTCAGTGATTGAGTACTTGGTGAAGAATCGTGTTAGCACAGGTGCTTAAATTACTTAATTACTTACCTCCTGAGTTTACCTATGAGTCATCTCATGTACTTATTAGAAGTGGTATTATTAATTACCGTGGTTACGGCATTGAAATGCCCGTTGAAATTAGTGATAAATTAGTCAAGAATCCAATAGGGCTTGGTGCAGGTATTGATAAGGATGGGTTCCTAACACCGCGAATTGTACGGACAGGCATTGGGTTCATAACTATCGGTTCAGTAACGCTTAAACCACGTCCTGGTAATCCCAAGCCTCGCATTGTTAAGTATCCTAGTTTGAGGGCCATGGTTAATGCCATGGGTTTATCATCAAGAGGTTTCGCGGATTTCCTGGGCAGGTTACCTAGCATACTTCGTGAGGTGCGTGATTTCAATACTTACGTTATCATTAGCTTAGCGGGCTTCTCAATTAGCGAGTTCATTTATATGCTTAATAGATTGAGGGGTTATGGTGTGGATGCCGTGGAGTTGAATATAAGTAGTCCCACATATCGTGGTTCATGGGTATCAGATAGAGATTACTTAGGTGAACTACTTAGGTATGCTGAGTCCTTTTCAGGGACATTATTCGTTAAGTTACCTCTTGGTGTTGATATTGATTTCTATAGGTGGATAACAAACACTGTCAATAAGCGTGGATTTGGACTAACAATAGCGAATACCCTACCAGTCAAGGAATCCAGGATATCTGTTGGTTATGGTGGGTTAAGTGGATACCCAATATACCCGATCATTAGGTCATTAGTTAGTAAGGTCAGAAAGTGGGGTTTTAGAAACCTAATTATTGGGCTTGGTGGTGTCCTCTATGGTTGGCAGGTAATTGATTTAATAAGGAGTGGTGCGAATTTGGTTGGTGTAGTTACGGCATTCGCCTATGAGGGTCCCTTCGCATTTAATAGGTTGTTTAAAGAGATATTGATGAAACTGAGTGAAAAGGCTTTAAATAATTATTTAGTCAACACGTGTCGATGAATCTTAATTATTGGGGTAGTGGTGGTTATGGAGTACCGTTTAGGCCCTATAGGCATGAAATTAGGGATATTGTGATTTCCCTCATTGCTATGACCATAGCCTTCGCTCTACTCTTTAATACACTATTAAGCCTGGGCGGTTTAATAGCAACATTCATTGCAGTGCTAACTGGTTTCCTTGGTCATGAATTAATGCATAGGGAGGAGGCCAGGAGGTTGGGTTACATAGCCTATTTCAGGGCTTGGTGGATTGGGCTTCTACTTGCATTAGCGACCTCCTTCTTTCACTTCATTATAGCCCTGCCTGGGGCTACGGTAATTGGACCCAAAGTGTGGGGTTATCCATCACGAAGGGATGAGTTGAAGATAGCCCTTGCTGGTCCAGCAACTAATATGGTGTTTGCCGTGGTGTTCCTGGCTCTTTGGTTGGTGCTGCCGAGTTCATTATCCGCCTATGCATACCTAATTTATGCCACCAATGCGTGGCTTGGTTTCTTTAACTTAATACCACTTGCCTTACCTGGTATGATGCTTGATGGCTTTAGGGTATTCAGGAGGGACATTAGGATATGGGCCCTTGCATTCGTTATATCGATCGCATTGATAGTGCCATACATACTAAGCTTCATTTAATCAATGCGGTTAAGAATTATAACTTAGTTACGCATTTAGTACTGCCGTGAAATTTAATTACGAGGTGATTAATGAGGATTCCAACATAGCCATTGTAACACTATGGAGCAGTATTAACCAGGTTAAGGAATTACTAAGGGATTCAATAAGGTTCGTTAGTATTATTGGCAATTTATATACGCCGGTCGGTATTAACTACATGATAACTACCTTGGCTAGGATTAACTGGATTGATACATTGATAATGTTTGGTCTTGACTATAATGGTGTTGGCGACTTATTAATTCGTTTTTTCAGGGATGGCGCATTGGACGTATTACTTGTAGGTAAAGACGTTGCAGATAGTGTTAGGTCTACAATAAAAGTGATAGACCTTAGGGAGGCATTTAAGGCACGTAATACGGATGCGTTAATAAGGGTCATTCACGAGAATTATAGGCCTGGGCGTAAACCCGTTAGGTCATTAATAAACACAGATATCAATGAGCAAGAGTATGGTAGTGGTTGGGCATTACCATTAGTCGGTGGATTCGTATATGAGAGGGATACCTATAGGTCCTGGGTTAAGCTTGTCGACTTAGTGCTTAATTACGGTTTTGATAAGGGTGATTATAGGGAGTTAATAACGCCATTAGTGGTCATAGACTCAATGGGTAAGCCACACCCATTTAGAAGGCTTAGTGAGGTTGGGCTTAGGGGCTTTGAACCACCTGCTGAGTTGGTTAATACATTGATTAACGAGTTGAGGGTTAACCCATACTCAATGGGCGCTGTTTATTACGGCGGTGATTACTTGGTTCAGGGAGTCATAAGTAGTGATTACTATAATCAACTAGTCTATATAAAAAGTGTCGATGTATTTAATGATTGGTGTAGGCAGTTGTATAGATGGTGGTCGCTGGCGAAGAGGGTTGTTGAAACCATAAATAGGGAGTTCAATGCATGGTACAGCGTGGGTTCTATGGCGTTAGTGCCATTCTCAGCCAGGATATACGCCAAGGATCTTGACAGGGCTGAGGAGTTCGTGAGGAGGAACTCAAGCGTCTTTAGTGAGTTCGTGGAGGATCCGAGGGGCAATTTCCTAGTGATGAGGGAGGGTGATTCCGTGGTTGTTGAGCATAGGTTACCTATCACAAATGCCCTGCATAGGAGATTTTCATTTCGCTCCCTTGAGGAGGCATACAATGCACTAAAGAATAGTAACCACTTTACAAACTACGCACATGCCATGTACCTTGGTAAGGAATTAGCGAGGGCATTCCTACTTAGGGATTACGAGCAAGATAAATTATGAGCATTCATTAATTTAAGAAAAATAAAAGAGCCAGATTTTAGAATACGCGTTAGATGCGTCACTATGGGCAATGATTCTACTGTGAGTATCGCTAGGCTCAAGACTATGGGTGTGCTGTCAGCCCTTATTTTCATCATAGGTGTAATTGATTTTCCAGGGCATGGAGTGTTACAGGTAATTGCGTTACTACTATTGATGATTGCTTATAAGGAGCTGAACCTTAATGGTCATTACCAAGACATAAAGACCGCATTATCATTAATGATCGGCATATTAGTATTTAACTACGTAGTCGCGGGGATAATCTACGCACTATATGGACCATTGAAGGTAACAATAAATTCACTAGGTGTGGTTACTATGTACGTAACGCCTTCAATGCCTATCTGGCTTAGGTATCCATCAAACCAAATAGCTTTCACATACGCCGTATTAGTCGCAACGTGGCCGTTCGAAATACTCATCGCTTATTACATATACCGTTCGTTCTCAAACCTGGGTAATAAAGTACTTAGATATGCCGGTTTATTAATGCTGATAGGCGCTGTGCTGTACGTAGTTCTGGTTGGGGCCATATTCATGATATTATCCTACGTATTAATGCTCATAGGTTGGTTAACACTTAGGGGAGAGGTTAAGGATCACGTTCATGCCAAGCTTCATGTGACACGCATATTACGTTTAATTGCTTGGTCATTAATGATATCACTATTAACATTAGTTACGTTATCATCAATCCTTAACGTTAACCCTCAGTACTATGGCTTAAACATTGCAATGCTCACGCTATTCGCCAGTAAGCACCCCGTGTTTTTTACAACGTCTTTGATGAATCCAAGGTATACCATGATATCGATTGGACTGATTAACTCAAGCAATACGATTACAATACTTGGTTATATAATGGCGGTACCTAAGCCATACTACATTAAGGTTAGTATCAACATGGGGAATTGCTTGGAAATATTGGCAGTAGAGCCAGGAAGTACAAGAAAAATAATGTACACAATACCTGGTCTTCCCATGTATTATCAATTAAACCCATTTGCTCAGCAGCAGGAGGCCGCGTTTCAAGGGTCTTCGGTTATGATGTCGATGAAGGGTGATGAGGTATCGTGGATTTATACACCAGCAATGTCTCACAGTAGTAATTATCAAGTGTTAAACGGGTTCTTACTTACTTGCTTAGTAAATGGAGCAAATTATGTATTACCAGCAAACATAACAATAATGGCAATATCGAAAATACACAAGACGTACTTCCTAGAGACCTATACCATGAATTATACCAAGTTGAGGTTTATGATAAATAGTACAGCAATAATCCTAGTCAATAATGTTAATGGATCATTCACAAAATCCACTATTAATTACGTAAATTTACTGTTAACGATTTATTTACCTGTATTTATATGCTACGTAATTTACGACCGTAGGTTCTATGGGGATTTACTGAGACATTTAGCAGATAGAATTAGTAATCGTACAATTTAATGAAGTGAAATAAGTAATTCCGTGATAGCTAAGCAATATAAAGAAAGATAGAGCTACAGCATTTAGTTGAGGTACGATGGTTAGGAAGAAGCCATATCCGCATAACAGCGATATACTTAATGCCATGCTTAAGTTATTCTCTAAGGAACCCTTCATAAGACCCATCGACTTCCCTGACAAGGTTAAGGCTGAGCTCAAGAAGGAGGGGTTTTACGTAGGGTTAGTCAGTACTAAGCGCATTTGGAGGATTTACGAGGAGGCTGTCAAGAGGGGCTTGATCTATGATTACTTGGGTGTCGTTATTGGTTATGGTGGTGAATATTGGGAGGAGTAGGTACTACGGTGAGTTATGTTGATTTTACTCATATGATTAGAAATCTCTAAATGGAAATTGAATAACCCATTGATTCATGAGCATGTCCTAAACATAATCATCCCTATTAACCCTATTCATAGGTATCTCTCCCTTGATGTACCTAATGACATTCTCCACAGCCCTAATCATCGCATACTCGGCTATCTCCATCTGTGCCCCACCTGCTATGTGTGGTGTTCCTAGGAAATTAGGTAATGTGATTAGTGGTGTTCTTGGTGGTATTTCCTCATGGTCATTGTGTACCCACCAGACGTCTGTGCCGAATCTAATGTCCTGCCTCTCCTTAAGAACCTCGTATAGATCTTCCTCCTTAACCACATCACCACGACCAACATTCACCACTATTGCGCCGCGCTTTAATGCCCTAAGTTCCTCCTTACCGATTAGACCTCTGGTATGCTTATTCAGTGGTAATGTTATGGCTACTATATCAGCCCTTGGTAATGCATCAAGTAATTTACTCGTTGGGTAGACCTCATCGAAGTACTCAGCGGACTTACCGCTTCTATTAATACCAATGTTATGGGTTCTAAATCCCTCCTTTCCAATTCTTGCGATCTCTTTACCGATACCACCGGTACCGAGGACGAGTAATATCGATTCAATAATCTTGCGTGGGCTTGTTATTTCATTGCCCAAGTAATCCTTTGCGTTAAGTACGGGTTTATGTAATCCCTTAGCCAGCGTTAGTATCATTGCCCACGCATGCTCAGCAACAGGCACTGAATATGCACCTGCATTACTATATACCTCAATATTACTTGGTATTACAGAAAATGGTAAGTGATCAACACCTGCAGAGTATGTCTGTATAACCTTTAGTCTTTTCATGGAATTAATGTTATCGGCCAGGTTGAATTCCCTACCGCACCAGCACATTAGTACTTCAGTCCTGGACAGCACATCTGTCCATTCATCCTTACTCAGTCTCGGTAACTCATAGAGGTCTATATCATAATTACGTAATAGTTCCCTAGCTTTATCGGGTAATTCTACTGTACTAACTATGGTTGTTGTCATCCTAGTGAGGCAGTACTTACCTGGTTATTTAATGTTTTTAGGAGCAAAATACTTTTTAACTGGGCTTTTCTCGTCTACGTGAATGGCAAAGATAAAGCCACCGAAGGAGCGTAAGTATGGGAGGGCAGTGATTATGTGCCAAAGGTGTGGTACTCATGAGGCAGTCATTAGGAAATATGGGCTTTACCTATGTAGGAGGTGCTTCAGGGAGGTCGCGCCACAGTTGGGATTTAGGAAGTATTACTAGTTTTACTCTTCTCATTAATTACGTAGGGATTATAAGCACCTAGTGTATCAGTTAATTATGGCTAGGATACCAGCAACACTAAACCTGGACAGGATTATTGAGGTAGCCAGGGCCTTAACATCTCTAGATCTACATAGGTCTGATGCCTTTGACCTAAGATTTTACCCGCCGAGGGATGCGGATGTTGAGGCCACGTATAATTACTTCATTGCCATGGTGGCTATAGATCACAGGACAAACATTGGGGATAGGCAATTCACTAGGCGAATTGGTGATGAGATCTTCACAGGCTCTGACCTACTTTGGAGATTGGGTATGGAGATGTTCAATAGAGATAGTTCCTTCTTCAGCCCTGCCAACCTGAGGAGGCTTGATCCTACCGTTGTTAGGGATTGGCTCGTTGGTGATTATGGGCCTGTTTGGGATTATGGGGTTAGGGCTTATCTGCTCAGGGATGTTGGTTCTCACGTATTTAGGAACTACGGCACAACCATTAGGTTGTTCCATGTTTCAAGTATTGAGGAGTTGATTGATAGGTTATCAATGATGGCTGGATATGAGGATCCGGTCAGGAAGAAGGCGTACTTATTAATAAAGTTCCTGGTACTACGTGGCCTACTTAAGATTAAGCCGCAGGAGATGAAGTTGCCGATTGATAATCATCTTACGAGGATCGCCTATAGGCTGGGTATAGTTAGGCTTGAGGATTGGGTGCTCGAGTTAATGAGACGTGACATGCACCTCAGTAGGGAGCTTGATATTGAGCTTAGGCTGGCCGTCCGTGATGCTTGGGATGCTGTGATTAGAGTCAGTAAGTTAGATCCAATAGCAATTGATGACTTTTTATGGAGACTTGGCAGAACAATATGCATAAGGGATAAGCCACAGTGTGATAAGTGTCCGTTGAGAGGTTTATGCAGTGCCTATGCTAGGGGTTCATTCATTAATGAGCATAATCATTACCTAACGTATTACTATTGATGACAATGCTTAAATGAAGCATAAACTACTGCTAGGTAATGATTATCCGCGCAGTTACATTGTTTTATCCCGTAGAGGGTAGTAGGATTAATACTGATGAGTTTAGGCAGGAATTGGTTAAGCTACGTAACGTAATAAGCGATATTAGTAGAAGGAGAAGAACTGAAATAAGGACCTGGAGAGTTACACTACCCTTTATAGAGCCGCTTTGGAACTTTGAGGAATTATCAACAACGATAAATAAGGCAAGTGCCGACCTTGGTTATATCCATGCATCGCTCAATATAGCGATGAATACAAAATTCGAGTTAGAGAGGGTGGTTAATGCATTCATTAAGTCAGGGAGTTACTTGAGTATTTGGGTTGGTGATTTTAAGGAGCTTAATGATTACAACACAGAACTTTTCACTAACGTGCTTAGGAGACTCGTGGAGCTTAATCAATGGGCCTTATCCAGGAGAATTGCGGCACTAATTGGTGACGTAATACTCACGCCATACTACCCAGACTCGATAAACCTCAACAATAGCCACGGCATAGCCCTATCAATACTCTACCCAAGCGAGTTAAGTGATGAGCGTAATCTACATAATGACCTTACCGGGGTATTTAAGACTGCTGAGGACATTGGTAGGGAAATTGCAGGTGAATTAGGTGTTGATTACCTGGGCATTGATGCTTCATTATCACCCTGGGGTGAGGAGTCAGTTATTGATGCGGTTGAGAGGATTTACGGAATTAAATTCGGTGGGCCAGGCACGCTGAGCGCCATTTATAAATTGAACAAGGCCATCTGGGAGGTATCCGGTCGATTCAGGGTTACGGGGTTTAACGAGGTAATGCTACCGCTTGCTGAGGATGAGCGGCTTAAGGCTAGGGCTAGGGAGGGACTAATCACATTTTCCAAGCTTGTCAAGTATACAATGACCTGTGTCGCGGGTGTTGACATGGTACCAATACCGAGTAATCAGTTACCTCTCATTAAGGGGTTAATCAATGATTTACATGCGATAGTCAGTATTAAGCGTAGGTCGATTGGGCTTAGGTTAATACCATACCCAGGCAATGAGGCTGAGGTTGACCTTGGTGACTTCGGTAAGGCGCCAGTACTCGATATGATGAGGTGACTCTCATGCCAATACACCTAAGGGTTAATCCCGGGGATATTGCTAAGAGGGTGGTAATAGTCGGTGACCCAGAGAGGGCGAGGCAATTAAGCGAGTTGCTCGTCGGTGCGAAGCTCGTTAATGAGAATAGGGGATTAATAACATACACAGGCAAGTACAATGATACTGACATCACCGTGGCAACCCACGGAATTGGAGCTCCATCCGCTGCCATCGTTATTGAGGAATTAATAAGCATGGGCGCCAGGTTCATTGTTCGCCTTGGAACCACAGGGGCGCTTAGGAGGGAGATAGGCATTGGCGATGTTATCGTGCCCACAGGCTCGGCATACAACTACGGAGGAATATACACGCAATACCTGGGCAGTTTCATAGCCTACCCAGCAATACCCAATTACCACCTAATGAGTGAGCTAGTGAGGAGTCTTGAGTCGATGAATATGAAGCCCTGGGTTGGTCCGGTATATAGTAGCGATGCGTTCTATGCGGAGGAGGACCTGGTCAACGTACTTGGTTCGAGGGGCTTCCTGGGCGTTGAAATGGAGACCGCAATACTATTCCTACTGGGCCTTGTAAGGAATTTCAAGGCAGCGGCAGTGCTCATAGTGAGTAATAACCTGACTGAGGATAAGGCGAGCAGGTTCCTAACGGCGAGTGAGTTGAGGGATGTAGTGCTCAGGGTTGGGAGGGCTGTGCTAAACGCGTTAATTATGGTCAAGGATTAAGCACTGCATTGTAGTACTGAGCGAGTCTCGGCTTGAAGTTCAGGAACTCCTTAATAATCCTAGTCTCAAAATCAATCCTCCTATCAGGATCCCTATCTAGGATCAGGACACCCCTGCTCACGACCTCCTACGCAAGCGACAGTGATGCCTTATTAAGGTGAATAAGGTCGACCTTAAGCCCAAGTGTGTCCTCTAAAGTAATCATAATGCTCATGAGCTTCTTCCAGTCTAGTTCCCTGCCCGTGAATACGACAATGTCAAGGTCACTCCCTGGACGTGCCCTACCAATCGCCCTCGATCCAAATACATACGCGAACAGCACAAAGTCAAACCCCTCTAATACCTGCCTCGCCTTATTGATTAAATCTGTCAATTCCTCATTACTGATGGCGAGCTGATTATCCAAGGGATCTATTAACCTATCCCTAATGAAACTACTAATCTCATTAATTACCCTATCTAACTCGTCAATCTCACTTAAAGCCTCAAGTAATCTCTCGGGGATCTATCACGGCATAGCCGTGGTCAAGCACATTCCTAAGGCTAATCCACAACTCGAACAATCTACTAGTTCATTACTAAGGACGTTGGCGTTCGCCAATATTCTCGCAACATCCCTATACCTCTCAGGTTTATTAAGATTAATAATTGAACACAACCTCATACTGACATTAATGAGGGATTCAACGGCACCCCTAAGCGCCAAATCCCTATCCAAATCATCGACAGTCCTCGCTCTATCCCTAATCGACCTTAGAATATTTACATAACTCCTAGCCATCGCCAATTTATCATTAATTATCACGTTACCATACCAAATTATGCACTCCTTACTTAAGCTAAAAGCCTTGCACATACTAATTGCAGGGGCTTAATGAAGGCATGTCAGCGCGCAGGTCTTGGGTCCTCATCCGTCAGATCCGTCCCCGCTTTACATCACCAATTAAATGAACTACTAACCCATTAATAACCCTTAATGCTTAATATCATGAAGTTAAGGTTTAATAGAGATTTCATAATGGTGAATTTAATGCCTTATGGAAGGATACACGTAAAATCATTAATCATAATCGCTATATTATCGATAATTATTAACTCATACATGCTCATTCGCGCTCAATTAGGCATTAATAATGCCGTGGGCGCGGCTCCTGGTGAAATAAACATAGGTAATGATGTACTTCATACATATAGGTCTGAGGCTCCCTTAATGTTACAGTCTATGTTATTGGAGGTAAGGCCTTGTTTCAGGACCTGATTAACGTGGGTTTGAATTCCTCATTAATTAAACCTGTAAGTCTTAATCAGCTATCTGAATTGCCGGATAATAGTGTCGTGGTTATTGATTGGTCTGTGATAAGGAATAGCGTGGTTGCTGGTGATCCGGGTAGTTACGTGGAGTTGAACCTAACGAGTCCTATTATTAATGACTTAGTTAACCTTATCAGGAATAGTGATAGCGACATCATCGCTGTTTACGCAAATGCCACGGATGAGGATACCGTTGAGTACGTACTAGCATACTCATGGGCCAGGGCTATTAATAATACGTTATCGCTAAATCTAGGCGGAGGCTCATCCGTGCAGGATTACCTGGTGGCTTACCCAGTAATTCCTGTAAATACTCATGAACCTATTCTAATTGCAATGTACTGGGTTAGTCCGAAGAAATTAATAATGGGTCCACTGTACCCATCACAGTTCATGACTTTTATTAAGAATATCGTAGACAACATGGTGATAAATGATTCGACGGATCCTGTAGATCCATGCTTTGCGATGGCTAGCAATAATGCCGTGTTCATATGGGCAGCGCCCATGTTCGTGGGTGTATCAAGTTTGGGTGTGCAGGCTTATAATGATGGTAATGGGACGTTCTTCTGGGACTCATGCTTAACGGTTAGTAACAGGATCCTTAAGGCATCACCGGTAGGTCCTTGGTACTTAACCGTCAACGTCTTTAATTATGAGGGTTACTTTGAATTATCAACCATGTATAACAATGGTGGTTTTGATGGTTATCAAATCGGTGTAATTGATTACTATTATGGCTATGAAATGTACATGAGGAATATCACCAATGCATTGATAGGCGACATGGGCAGTATTGCACCATCAACCCTGAGCACCAGCGCAACTAGTGTGCATGTATCATGGAGTCAATTAGTGAGCGTGGTGCATGGGCTTACCATGACTATTGGTAATATTACTTGGCTATTCCATGTAGATAAGGCCAGCGATGACATAGCATTTCCAAATTCCTTTGCAGATGAATCAGCGGCCATATATTTACTAAGTTTTAACGAATCACGGCAGTACTTAGCCGAGTTTATGGTTGATTTTGAGAATAATGCTGTCACCAAAGACTTACCATGCCTATACGCCGTAACACAGACAGTCTGGGTTGGGGTTACCTGGGATGTGTACATAATACCTAGGTCAATCAAGCTCGCTAATATCTATGGCAATGTTAGTCTTCCTAACGCCGACAGCGCAGTCTCCCCATTTATACTACATATCTGGGGTCTCTTCATCAATCGTACCTGTTTACTGCCCATTGTAGTGGCTCATGAGGGACTTAATTTTATATTGGCTCTTAAAACTAAGTCGTGAATATAATGGGTAATACCGACGTGATTAACCTACTGGTTAATGCGAATCCGGTGGAGTTGGAGAGGGATTTTGACTCCAGGATAGTTACTAGCATTGTTAAGCCTCCGATTGTCGTTAGACTTGATGGGACTGGCTTCGGTAAGGCACTTAGGGACTTTAATTGGCCCAGGGATGAGAGGGTCCATTGGGCATTGATTAAGGCTGCCGTTGAATTAATGAGGGCCTTCTCCGGCGAGTACTCGCTCGTGATTAGTGATGAGATTAATGTCTTTCTCCTTAGTTATGTACCGTTTAACGGACGTGAGTACAAGCTGATCAGTTCAATGGCAGGTCTCGCCTCAGCCATGGTTAGTAATGCCCTTGGTAGGGTCCTTTACTTCGATGCCAGGGTTATCCCACTCAATGATAATTGCCGTGACGTCGCCAAGTACATGCTTTACCGTGTTAGGGTTGGCTTCAATAATTACCACATTGAGATAGCCCAAAGGAGTAGGGTGGTTCCACCGGAAAGTACTCCGCACATAGACGAGGTTATCAGGGCATTGGGGGGTCCGAGACTCACCTGGGAGTCCCTGGGCACGTGCCTAGTCAGGACTAGGGTAGAGCTTGAAGGTATTGATAGGAGGAGTGGCGAGAGGATTAAGTACACTAGGAAGAGAATCCTTGAGAAGAACCCAGTCGACGTGATTAACGAACTTGGCACGTGCAGTTTCAATACCCAATAAGTCGGTTAATAATATTTAATAAGCAGGTAATTATGGCATCAATATATGGTTAGCACCCATGAGAAGCTCAGGGAATTGGTGGGTGATCTATGGAATGGTTATGTTCGGCATGAATTCGTGGATAGGCTTAGGGATGGTTCGCTGCCGATGGACGTATTTCGTTATTACTTAATCCAGGATACGAAGTACGTGAGGGAGATGCAGAGGGCGGTGATTGAAGCAGCCAGTAAGGCTCCGCTTAATGATGCTATTGATGTGTTAACGGCTATATTTAGCAATGTGGAGAGGGGTGCGGAGGTTCATGAGAGGTTATTCCGCGACTTATCAATAACTGAAGAGGAGATTAATAATACGGGATTTAACCTGGTTAATTACGCATATACTAGGCACTTGCATTACTACGCATCGCTGGGTTGGCCGCAATTCCTTGCCGCCTGGGCGCCATGCATGTGGGGTTATGGCGAGATTGGTAGGTACGTGGTCGGGACTAAGAACGTCATATTCAATGCATGGGCTGAGTTCTACGCCTCAAGTGACTATTGGGCTAGGGTTGAGGCAATACTGAAAACGTTGGATAAGTATGATGTAACCCCTGAGATGGAGAGGGCCTTTAGGGATAGTGTGAGCTTCGAGATGATGTTTTGGGAAGCATCGCTTAGGAAGGACCCAACAATACTTTACTAAAATGCCCAGCGTCATGGGGCATAATCAATTACATGCTTCACATATTGATTACCACTCAACGACTTCACTAACGCGTCATCAGCCGTGTACATGACTGTGTTAAGTCTCATGGCTAAGTCCACGTATATGGCATCGTATACCGAAATGCCGTATCTAATAGATAACTCGCTTGCGCTAATTATCGAATCCCACGTAATATCGTAAACATTCAATAAACTATTACTTAACAGATCTAGGGTTCTCCTCATATAATCTTCACTTATTAATTTACGTAAATAATACTTCCTCAGTGCGCTTGCTATTTCGGCGATGGCTATTGATGGTATAACGACCGTGATACGACCATTAAGATGGTCAATACGTATCCTCTCAGCATGGTCACTGTAATCCTCCCTAATAACCCACTTAACTATAACGCTTGCATCGCACACGATTTTCCTACCTGACATCCCTATCCTCCCTAATAAATTCTACGGCAAGGTTACCCTTTATTATTGGCGAATCCCTTAAAAGCTCCTCATACCTAGCCTCAAGTCTCTTCGCCAACTCCTCACGAACCCTCCTCTCAAGGAATTCCCTAATCTCCCTCGAGTAATCAATACCAAGCCTATCCAACTCCTCCTTCAACCACTTGGGTATTCTAACAGACAGTACTACACTCATTGTAAACAATTAATCGAATACAATTATAAGGCTTACTAGCAATGAATACCGTAAATGGATTCATTATTCAAACGCTCCTAAAAATAAAGCTTAAATTAAGGCTCAAGAGACTACTTTGGTAAGTGTGGACTTAAGTGAGTTAATGAGCCTAGTAATCAGTAAGGGTGTGGACTACTTTATTGCCCAATTACCCAATTGGATTAGTAGGAAGGAGATCTCAAGGGAGGATGCGGAGTTAATACTCATGTACGCGATGATGAATAAGCTTGACGAAATGAGCAAGAAAAACAGATGAATTAGGTAAGAAAATTGATGACCTACGTAAGGAGGTAATTGACAGACTCGACCTAATAAGCAATCAATTAAGGGTTCTGAACTCAAACATAGCCGCGACCTACGAATTAACGTCGAAGGTAATGACTAAATTAATGGAGAGTAGTATCGCACCTGCACGTACATAATGCATAAAACATGCATTAACCGCCGCAGAAGTTGGTCGTGTATTGGTTCTCAAAGTCCGTCACCTGACCTGCCGGGAATTGGTAATACTTACCAGACCGATTATAACCGACCACCGCCATTGAACTTCTATTATAACGGCATACACGGTATACCTACCCCCATTGAGATTAACGGTCTCCAGCATGTTGAGGGTGTATGGTCTGAACCCGTAGTGATGGAACGTGTATAGTGGGTCCTGCACGGTTATATTAATTTAACTCGCCATTAACGATGATTAGTGGGTTGAGGAGTTGCTGCCTTGGTATGTTAATTACCATACCAACCCATGAACCTGCTGGGAGTTGCGCACTTTATATGTTCAACAAGGCGATCAACGTTAGTACTAGGACCGCGCCAATGACAATGAATGCCACAGTTAAGGCCTTAGTGTTCATATCAACCTATAATTCGTGATTAAACCTAAATATAAAATCATTTCTTAATGATTGTATCCCTACCAACGTTTTTCTCGTTATTCGTAGCTATATTTTTCATTAAGAATAATGCTTATTAAGGGGAATTGAAACTTATAACCACAATGAGTGAGGGGTTGAGCGATACAATAACGACAATAATACTCGTGGTGGTAGCAATAACATTAACCATAGCAATAGTAATTTGGGTATTTGGGATAGCCAGTAATGAATCGAAGTCATTTGGCGTTAGGGTGATGATCGAGGGTCCAAGCATGTCACAGAATAACGCGACATTTATGATCATTAATTCAGGCACGGAGTACGTAGAACTGGCATACATCGTAATCAATAATGCCGAGTTCATATCAAGTAATAAGTGCTTTATACCGCCTGGAAGCTCTGCGTTATTGACTATAATTAGTAATGGGACGCATTACGTAGGTGCGGTGTTGAGGGTTGGAAATTGCGCCGTGAATTACAACGGCGATTCGAGGATTTACGGCATAAACACGGCAGAGGCAGTATTTACCAATGGCCAGCAGGTTCTTTACGAAACCCTGAACCTACAGGGTCAATGAGGTTCGCTAGGCCCTTAACTGCGATATTAAGACACCGGTTAATGTTATTGCCGAGCCTATTACTTCCATCTCCGTAGGTACCTTACCAAGTATTAATAGGGCGAATAAGTACGCGGATGCGGGTACGAGTATTGAGATTGAGCTTGCAGTCACGGGACCGAGGTCCTTAACACCGAGAAACCAAAGTAGGAAGCCCATTACCTGGGCCACCAATGCTACGATTATGCCCCATGCAACTGCATTCAGCGTCAATTCCATATGCGGGTTAATGATGAGCGTTGGTGCTGCTATTAATGCTGATATGACCGCCATCGAGGCATTTAACCTAATGAGGTCCTCATGGACCAAGTTCCTCCTGTAATAATGGGTGCCCAGCGCCCAAATGAAACCACCAAGTATTGCAATGGCGTCACCAATGTCAAAGCTATAAACACCGACAGCAATTAATAAACCACTGAATGCCATTATGATACCAACTACCTGCAGTGCAGTCGGCTTTTCACCATATAAGGCTATTGATAGTATTAGTACGAAGATTGGCTGTGTATAAACGAGCACGGAGACCAGGGCTGGGTTTGAACTATACTTAATGGCGAGGTTTAGGAAGACCACGAATAAGGCCCCATTAAGTAATGCGTTTATTACGTACCTACGATTTATCACCAAACCCCTACCAATTAAGTAGAGCAATAAACCGCCAAAGCCGAACCTATACATCGTGAGTACGAAGGGGGACATGTAATACATGGCAACCTTAGAGATTGAGTAAGACGAACCCCAGGCGGCTAGGACACCAAGCATGGCTAAGTAACCACGGAGTTTATTATTCATAACCTAATCACGTGATTAATGTGGAGTGTTATAAGGATTTCTGACGCCCACTATTTAATGGAAAGGGATTTAAGAACGTCCTACGGTGCACTTATAGTATGGGCGTAAGTACGAAGATGCTTGGTAAGCTTGTTTGGTTCTACGTGGGTTTTGTGTTGGTTAACTTTGCATCCCTACTGTGGCTCTTCATAACTAGTTACCTAACGATATACACGGACATACCGCTACCCTACTTCATGCTTTACATACCAAGCAACATAGCAATGCTTGCGTTAATCACGCTCGCATTGATCCTGGGCCTGTACGTATACCTGGGTGTTGTACTAATACGAAGCGGTCTTGATAGGGGTTATGTACCAATAGCGTTCGTTGTATTTATTGTCGTTGGCATAGCCCTGCTATTAATTAAGCAGTTCGTGGCATCAATAGCATTTCTAATAATTGTCCTGGCACTACTTGTTGGTAATTATGGAGTGCTCACAAGCATAGCTACGCATAGGGCATCTAGGTACATGTGGTTAGTGAGTGCATTACTGATCATCGCTGCGGTGATATTGGCGCTAATTAATAGGTCCGTGGTCAATTACGTGGGGGCCACCATACAGTCACTATCAATACTAGCCTGCGCAATCGAGGTCTGGTCAATAATGGGTAGGCTAGGTAAGGGGTCGTGATTTAAATGCTAAGTGTAGAGACCATGATTGTCGGCTCCCTCGAAACAAACTACTACCTTGTATACGATGGCGATTCCTGCATAATTATCGACCCAGGGGGATGAAGCAAGCAAGATATTAAGGGCTATGGGCAGTAGGAAGGCATCGGTCATCGTGGCTATGCACCTACGCTTTGACCATGTTAATGCCGTTAAGGAACTAACGAATCGCTTGGGCATACCATTTATGGCGCACAGAGACTCGATTGGGAGTTGAGGGAGGTATTCAATGAATTAGCACCAGAATGGGGCTTCCCAAAGCCAGAACTTCCAAACCCAATATTCATTGGTGAAGGTTTAGAACTACCACTTAACTTAAGGTAATACGCACGTCAGGGCGTACACCAAGCTTAATATCAATAGTAAATGATAACTTCGTAATTACAGGAGATACACCATTCGTAAGTAGTGTCGGTAGGAAGACCTGCCGGGAAGTAATATGGAAAGGCTCAGGGAATTAATATGCTGGTTATACGGGGAGTTACCTAACGACTTCATTGTCTACCCAGGCCATGGACCTACACTACGATTAGTGAGGAAAAACTCAATAACTTAATAATACCCTGGAGGCATGTCTCGACAAGGCAGGGCGCATCTCTTATGAATAGCCGGGAGAGAAAAATACCCGAGACGGTGATGACCATTATGCCCAGGCGAACCAACATTACGCGTATAATCGCCCTGGCAATACTCTCGGTAGCCGTACTATCAATAGCCCTAACAGCCCTAGCCCAAACACAGGCACAGCCAAAGCTCTTCATGACACTCACAAGCAAGGCGGTTGCCATAGATTACTACAACGCAAGTAATACCGCAGAGCCAACACTCATAATACACGCATATCTAAACAACACGCCAGCACCCATAACGATTAGCCTATTCGCATACACGCCAACGAAGATCTACACCGTAGGCTACTACTACGGCACCGGCACAGTGAGCATAAACCTGACAGGTACACTAATTAGGGAGATAGCCGGGGAATGGCATGTAACGGAAGCATGGCCATCGCTCTTGGTATTTGTCACGTACGTATCCAACGAAGCCAACACTATCAGGTTCATGATACTGGCAATACCTTACGACCCAGGCTGGATAGTTAATAACAGGCACATAGCGATGGTGACCACGGTAAACCTAACAATGGCAAAACCACTACCAATACCAAGAAATATAACAAAGACTGTTGTAAGCACGACAATGAGTAATGCCGAGATAAATACAACAGACCCATATGGGTATAGCTATGAAGGATCATGCATGGGTAATAGTGTTGTCCTAAACAATCCACCTGGACTGCCTAGCTCATCATCGTGGCAATTGGAGAGTTGCTACGAATTTAATGGGCCAATACCATTCTTCTTCGTGAGTTGGGGATCTGATGTATGGAGTAGTGGTATTACGTACATAAATATAGGCTTAGGAGGCCAAAATTATGCACAGAGCGGGAGTGGCTTCTACGCAACATATGCTATATACAACTACTCAAATGATAATTATGTAACGACAGTTACATCAGGTAGTCCTACAATTACATTCTCAAGCGAGATAAATATATACATAAATTCATTCTGTGGTGAGACAGGCTCCGTGGCTGTTGGCTATGGAAGTTCCCTTAACTTGGAATGCTCAAAGGGTACACCGACTTATTATGTGCCGGGTTCAGGTTCATTGTTCCTCGCAGCAATAGGTAATGTTGCTGCCGTCACATTCCTCGATTGCTTATATCAAGGTGGCTCTTGCATACCAATTTATGTAGCTAATGGTACGATGGTATTGAGTTTAAGTTCTTCATCATATAGTCCAGGTACTCTTTATGTGTATCCATATATTGATATTAGTAACGGCTCAATAACTAATACCTTAACATTGCTAACAAAGCAAGGACTTGCTGGTAAAGCATTTGCCCTTCTTGACGGGCAGTCATATTATTATAACCCAGTCACTAATTTAATTTCAGAAACAACCGAGTGCAATAATGCACCCAGTCCGGCACAGGTAGCAGATAATTATGTGACGTATAATATACAAAACGTAATTAATACGTATACCCCAGTCATACCTGGATGGGCACCAGACGTTGGTGGTGCAATTGCCGAGATATTAGCTGACTTCATATTTGATGACCCAATAATCGCACATTTAATAGGCTTTGGCGTTACCTACATGCTGAGCGGATTAGCCTCAGGAAGTGGCATATATCAAACTTATTATGTAAAAATTGGTACTAACCCAAGTAGTGTATGGGGCTTTTACGTGACGTTTGTAGGCATACCTGCCATTGAAACTAGCCAAGATGCATCGTCGTACTGGCCTATGGGTGTTGTAATTAACAGTAGCGGTTACTATCTGAGTAATGTAATTGGTTATCAATGCCAACGCTAACACCCCATATTTAATACCTAGATATTAAAATAGTTACAAAAACAATTGTTAAAAGCATCATAGATGGCTTTCTAGCATTCGTTTTTAATTTTATAATATATTACTTTATATTACTTTAATGATATTATAGCAATATGAACACAACGATGCTAAGACAAAATCGATTCTAGTAAACAAATAATTTAATGAACGCATGAATACGGATGAAAGTTTACGCGAATTAAAGGATTTTTCATGGAGTTATTATGGCATTTACTATGCGGTTTTCTTTGGTTCCATGGTTAGGAGGGGTTTTGGTGAGGATGTTGATATTGCGGTGGAGTTCGTGGTAGGGCTTGACCTAGGTAGGTACTCACGGTTACTCTTTGACCTGTTTGATTACCTGGGTACGGATAAGGTGGATTTAGTGCCCATTGGTGATAGTACTGATTGTTATCTGATTCATGAGGTTTTTGGTGATGGTGTGATACTGTACATGGCTGGTGATGATGCGTGGTTGAGGATGCATAGAAGGGCTTCAATATGTGAGGACTTCCTTATTGATGCTAGGAAGCTTGACCTCGTGGGTAATGCAGGTAGGGCGTTGGTGATGAGATGGCAATCCTAGATAAATTATTGGGTATTATTGAGGACATGACCAAGAAACTCGATGATCTTGTTGAACATGGTTACGACCTTAATAATTGGCGCGACCAGCTGGCGTTGATGCACGCTCTGCAGGTGCAGGTTCAGGCATTCATTGACTTGTGCCAGCGGTTGTTATCAAACATGGGCATTGCGGTAGAGGGTTATTCAGGCATTGCCAGGAGGTTGAGGGAGGCTGATCTGGTAACTAGTGATGAGGAATCCTTCGTTAAATCGCTGGTGGGCTTTAGAAACGTCGTTGTTAATGGCTATGCAAACCTGGACCTAAACGTGATCAATGAAATACTTAGGTCGAGAAGTTATAGGAGGGTTCTTGAGCTAACGCTGGCACTCAGGGATAGGGCTAGGCAGTACTGGGATCCTTAGGGTATTGCATTTAAGGCATCACCAATTCACTAATTAATGCGTTGGTGGGAACTTACCTGGCTTGACTTCGAGAAGGTGGATAAAACAGTGGCGATACTGCCGACAGGGATTGTTGAGGCTCACGGCCCGCATCTACCGCTCGGGACAGATGCGTTGATGGCTACGTACATAGCCGAGGAAGCGGCTAAGAGGACAAATGTATTATTATTACCGACTGTGTGGTATGGAAATACGTACGTACTCGATAAGTTTCCAGGCACAATATCCATAAGTAATGAGACACTATACATGCTGTATAGGGATATATTCAGGGAAGTCGCCAGAAACGGCGTTAGGTACCTAATCGTAATCAATGGACACGGAGGTAACGTAGACGCTTTGAGCATGGCAGCTAAGGACGTGGCTAAAGAAACGAACCTGGTCATAGTAATCATTAATTGGTGGATAGACTTGGCGAAGGAGGTTAGGAAGAAGGTCCTCGAGACGCCGGAGGGCCATGCGGCAGAGGATGAGACGAGTGAGGTTTGGGCGGCATATCCAGATTTAGTCAAGTGGGTACCAAGGGATGGCTCGGCTGATGAGTGGGTTGAGGCTAGGTTTAGGATATACGGTAAGGAGATTTATGCTCAAGAGTATACGAAGGCTGTGCAGGGATACCCATCAAAGGCAAGCCCAGAGAAGGGTAAGGCAATACTTGAGGCAGCGATAAGTGAGGTTGTTCAATTAATAAATGATTTGAGGAATGGTAAATTACCAATTAAAAAGATTAAATAATTTTAAGGTGTCTAGCAATAAACATTATGCATAATATAACTGTTTCTAATCCATTAATGTTGCTTAAACCCTGAGATATCTGTAAAAGATAATAAACAATATATGAAAATATAAAATTAAACTTATTAAGGTCAAGTTACGTAGTCCCTTTGTTCCTGAGATTTTTGTTCAATTACTTTGAGCGCCTCAATGGGGTGTTTATCGGGTCTAATGGAAAAGCCCTTGATGATTCCTGCTATCCTACCCTTCGGGTCTATTATAAACGTAACCCTAACGGCAAGCCCAAGTAGTCCCAGTACTCCATAGCTCCTGGCTATCGTGCCATCACTATCACTAACCAATACGAAGTTTACGCCATACTCTCTAGCGAAACGAGCCAATGTATCATCATCCCTACTTATACCGATGACAAAAGCCCCTATATTTCTAAATCTATTCCATAAGCTTGCGAAGGATTTAGTCTCGCTTGTGCATCCTGGTGTAAATGCCTTTGGGAAGAAATATAGAACCACCCATCTGCCTTTAAGGCTGGATAGGCTGATTGTCTCGCCGGTATGCGTCTTAACATTAAAATCCGGAGCTTCATCACCGATCCTCGGTATGTTTGGCATACATATTTTCCTGGACTTAATTTTTTAAAATGCTTGTGTTTTGTTCACTATTGATTATCTATACCTATGTTAAATTAATTATTTCATAATTAATCGTTTAATGGATATAGACTTAACATTCAATCTTTCACTTAACCAAATCCTCACATCATAGAAATATATGTTATTGTAAGGACATGCCTCAACGCAATCCCCAACGCCTATGCACGTTGATGATTTATAGTAACCCCTCCTTATGAAATTCATTGGTAAATCACTATTACCCACAGGGCATGCCCTAGCGCAATCCTTTGTAGGGCACCTGGCACATAAGCTTGGGTCCTTAACTTTAAGTCTAAATAGGCCAATCCTACTTACTACCTGGTTTAGGAGCCCCAATGGCACCAACCATAGGCTACGCAATTATAGGTGCCTAGAATTGGAGATAACGTGAAGAAAAGATACTAAATAACGCCGAAAAGTATTAAGTACAGGAACACCAATGGATCTAACCTATTCACAAAAGATGAACCGAACAAGATAGAACATA
>ERZ1669251.103-NODE-103-length-32973-cov-19.129291_pt1 | contig 32973 bp, 32 predicted proteins | sample MGYA00579294_ERZ1669251 | MGnify/ENA primary metagenome ERZ1669251 (study PRJEB41166, sample SAMN08046056) | hot springs metagenome | biome: hot spring; feature: acid hot spring; material: thermophilic sediment; isolation source: thermophilic sediment from acid...
TAGGCTAAATGTGAAAAATTTAATATCAGATTCATAATCATAAGGTAATGAGCTCTGATGATGCTAATAGAAAAATGTTATCTGCAATAAATAGACTTAAATTCATCAACGATGATATATATAAGCTTCAAATGAAAAGGAAAGAACTATCAGACAAAATAATTGAAATATCTAAAGGTGGCATATTTTCAGAGGATCAGATAAATAATTTTATGCAGGAATTATCGGAGCTGGAAAAACAGAAATTTTACCTCGAAACTGAAAAGAACCATATAGTCGGAGAGATAAAGGGAGTCCTCGAAAATAAGAATGTTCTATTGGACAGATCAATGGAGATATGCAATTTAAAAGGTATAATGACAGTTTCTGGTTTGCCTGGAATAGGAAAGACAGAAACCATATTGAAGATGTTAAATAATTGTAATGGACGGGATAAATTAATAGTAGTTTTGAGGGACAGAGAAAGAATAGAAAAGTTAGTGAATGAATTCAATATTGATGCTAAAATATATTTTATAAATCCCATATATACTAAGAAAAAACTTGATATTAGAAGTATAGATCAGGTCTCAAAGATAGCAAATAGGCTGGCAAATGATATAAATAAAGTTTTAGGGGACAAGAGAAATCCTGTCATTGTAATTCACAGAAGTAATGACATCTCTCTCGACAGAATAGATGAAATATCAGGTATTATTAAAGAAGAATTTTGGTCATCCTTTCTGCAAGCATTAGCCACTAATGAAAAGGAATACTTGATTATATTCAACTGTGATGATGTAAATGAAGAGTGTACAAATCTGTTAAGCTTTTCAGATTATTTGCTGACAGTCAAGTATAATGAAGGGAATATTAATATTTATCTAAGCAGGACAAGACTATGAAATATGTGAACTTGTTAATTTTCATTCTAATATTTATCATTCCTTTAATTCTAACGTTTTTTACATATTCAAATATATACGCAATACCGATTACCTATTTTCTCTGGTTAACAATGGAAATAGGCCTAATAACATTCACAATGTTTTTTGATGACTTCAGGAAATCTAAAAAGATTTCTGGAGATTTACTTGAGGAATATAAAAGGTATAAAGTTGCTGCACTTGTAGTTTCTTTCAATGAAGATCCTGAAACAGTAAGAATTACCGTGAATGCTGTTAAAGAGTCTTTGGGAGATCTAGGTGCCACATATCTATTGGATGATTCCAATATTGAAGAAATATCAAAAAAGAATCAGGAAATATGTAAAGAATATGGGGTAAAATATCTCCACAGAGAAAACAGGAGAGGATATAAAGCAGGGGCCATTAATGATTTCATAAAAGCCTATGGTAAGGATTACGATATAATAGGAATTTTTGATGTAGATCAGCGTCCAGTTAAATCATTCTTTAAAGACCTTATTCCATTCTTTTCTGATCCTGGGGTCGCTTTTGTACAGATACCTCAAGCTTATACGGAATTGAAGAGCAGAGTTTCAATAGGTGCTTATTATCAGCAGAAGCCTTTCTTCGAAGTTGTAATGGAAGGTAGAAATGTTGTGGGTTCTGCTTTTATATTGGGAACCGGGGTTTTAATCAGAACATCTGTATTAGAAAAGGTGGGTCTCCTTGATGAATCAGTTGTAACAGAAGACCTAGCAACCAGTATAAATATACATTCAATTGGTTTTAAATCTATATATGTCAACTATCCTGGAATATGGTATGGAGAGGCTCCTCTTACAGTAAATGCCTATTTAATACAGCAAGGTAGGTGGGCTTTAGGAACATTTCAATCTACATGGAAAACACTCAATGCAGATGTTAAGCCAAGGGTATTTCTGGATTACGTCTCAGGACTTTTATACTGGTTGAAAGAGGGGCCTCTAACTGCTTTCGAAATATCAGCACCCCTAATATTTCTTATATTTCATATCTACATACTTAAGGTCAACCCTTTACTGTTTGCAATAATCTACTACCCTGTTTTTCTCATTTCAATGGCTTTTTTTGTTTATTCAATGAGGGGCAGTGAATATGGTATCAAAGGTTTCTTTTATCATCAATTTTTAGAGATGATAATGATGCCTTCTGTAATATTATCGTTCATAGCATGGGCTACCAGGAGGAAAAAACCTTTTAAGGTCACACCTAAAGGAAGAAAGCAGAAAATGAGCCCATTCATATTATTGAATATTTTTCTAACCGCAATATTTTTGTTTACCATATACCAAGCATACAACTGGTATAAAGTATCTTCAAATTTTTTTCTAAAATACTCAATACTGGTGAATCTGACCTGGGTAATATATTTCCTATTCCTGAATGCTGGAACTTTCCTGATATATTTCGGCAAAACCGAAAATGAAGAAAAATTACTGATTGAAAATAAACATCACATCAACTGAGGAACTTTTTCTTCAAGTAGGCCAGCAAATAATCGGGATTATAGGTTTCTCCGAAACTTTTCATCAAGAGTTTCTTGGGTTCGTAAATAGAACCGTATTTGTGCACTTTTTCATAGAGATGCAATTTTATAGCTCTTATATCCATGTTGTCTAGTTCACCAGTGAAATCATGTTTCCCCCATATCATACCTGCAACTATATTCCCCAAGCTATAGGTCGGGAAATAACCAAATGAACCTCCTGACCAGTGAATATCCTGAAGTACTCCCTCAGAATCATTTTTAGGCCTTATGCCTATGTACTTTTCCATGAAATCATTCCAGAGTTCTGGTACTTCTTTCACCTCAATTTCAGAATTTATGAGCTTCTTCTCTATCTCATATCTCAGAGCTATATGGAAATTATAAGTTACTTCATCAGCATCCACTCTAATTAAGCTTGGTCGAACTGTATTGAAATATCTATAAATCCTGTCTTCAGTATAATTTTTAAGGAATGGGAGATTGTATTTCAATACAGGATATATGAAGTGAACAAACTCCTTGCTTCTCCCAATGAAATTTTCCCAGAATCTGGACTGTGATTCATGTATACCAGAGGAAACCCCCCTCGCAATTGGCATTCTGGCGAATTTCGAAGGAATCTGAAGTTGATATATTGCATGGCCACTTTCGTGGACTGTTGAAAATAGTGTCGCTTTGAAGTTATATCCCTCATATCTTGTCGTAATTCTAACATCATCCTCTGATATTTCCGTTGTGAAGGGGTGAGAAGAAACATCTATCCTGAATCTATCGGCTGGCATCTCAAGTAGTTCTATAATCTTCTTATTTACCAAGATCATATCCCTTTCTCTGTACTTGATTTTTTCAAGTCTGCTAGGAGTTGAGAAAATATTCTCCTCTATTATCCTATTATAAATCTCTCTCAAACCGCTAAGTAATCTATCGAAAACAGAATCTGCATCCCTGACGGTGAATCCCTCTTCATAAAGGTCCATCAGAGGATCATATATATTGCCTTCATAACCAAGTTTTTCAGCTATAATTACATTTATTTCCACTATATCATTTAGATATTTTCTGAACAATGAGAAATCTGATTTAGATTTGGCTTCTCTCCATACGACCGTTGCCTTTGAAGTAAGGGTTTCAAATTTTTCTATGATCTCCGGGGGTATTGAAGCATAATAATGAATAGTTCTATTTAAAGTCCTGATTATTCCTGCTTCCGTTTCATCTAGCTTATCTATCTTCACAGATGAAACCTTTTTACTCAGTTCAAGGAAAAAAGTTTGTCTGAGAAGTGAAATATGTGCTATTGCCAGTCCTCTTGCCTCGACGCCATTTTTTGGCATATATGTCTCAAGATCCCAGTTTAGAAGGGAATTTGCTTGGTTTAGAGCCCAGATTTTTTCGTAATCTTTTAAAATATCCTTAATTTTTGGGTTCATAGATGATAATAGAATTATTCAGTTATATATTTATTCCTAATTTAGACCCAAAAAATTTATCCGCAGATATCATTAATAAATATGGTTTCATCGTTGGAGGAAAAGTGCATTTTTTGTGAAATCGTGAAGAGGGAAGAGAAGGCGAGCATAGTATATGAGGATGATGATATTCTGGCATTTCTTGATATCAGTCCACTCGCAAAGGGTCATACCCTTATAATTCCTAAAAAACATTACGTTGATATTACCGACATTCCCCCAGAAATGCTGAGTAAAATATCTCTTGTCTCCAAAAAACTTGGAGAGAATTTGATAAATAAACTTGGATATGATGGCGTAAATTTGATGCACTCTACTGGTGCTTCTGCTGGACAATCTGTTTTCCATTTTCATGTTCACCTAATCCCCAGAATTTCAGGGGAAAGCATTGGCTTCCAGGAATGGTGGTTCTCAAGGGCATTCCACCCTTCAAGGAAAGATCTTGATAAAACAGCGAATGATCTGAAACTATAGTTATTTTTTTTAAAGGAGATGCACAATATTATGGCTCCAAGGATGGATTATTAAAATTATTTATAAGTAAATTAACTATTAGATTATGGTTAGAAAAGAGAAAGACTCATTAGGCGAAGTTGAAATCCCTGAAGATAGATATTATGGGCCTGAGACTGCTAGGGCTCTTTCGAACTTTCCATACGACCGATTTATGGACAGAAGAATTATTGAACATTTGATTGTAATCAAGAGATCTTATGTGAAAGCATTTATGGATGCAGGTAAAATTGATAAAAAGATAGGGGAACCAATAATAAAAGCAGCGGATTCTCTCCTTAAGGAAAGGGACGAGAAGGATTTCCCACTGAAGTATATCCAGGCTGGTGCCGGGACATCAATGAACATGAACACAAATGAGGTAATCGCAAATAAAGCTCTTGAAATAATCGGTAAACCTAAAGGAGCCTATGATATAATTAGTCCCCACACACATGTGAACGTAGGGCAATCAAGTAACGATGTTTTTCCCGCGGCAATGAGACTTACTTTCTATTTCGAACTGAAAAAATTCCTTAAACCTCTTGACGATGTCATAAATCAGCTTAATGAAATGGCTTCAGTTTATAAAAATGACCTGAAAACAGGAAGAACTCACCTTCAGGATGCATCTGCAGTAACATTCGGTGACGAATTCAAAGCTTATGCAGATGAACTAAAGTTTTTCAGGGATGAATCAGAGCACATTCTTTCTAGACTAAGGAGACTCAACCTTGGTGGTACAGCGGTTGGAACTGGGGCAAATTGCCCTGTAAATATTAGGAGTAAAGTTTACGATAATATTAATGAACATTACAATGAAAAATTCTATCCGGCAGAAAATCTGATGTCTGTCGAACAGTTCACTTCAGATTTCAATAGACTCGCATTCTGGTTGGGAAATCTCGCATCATCAATAATCAAGATTTCCAGAGACTTGAGGCTGATGAATTCAGGACCTGTAGCAGGTTTCAACGAAATGGTACTGCCAGCGGTTCAACCTGGTTCATCCATTATGCCGGGAAAAGTAAATCCAAGCATTCTTGAAGCGGTTACCATGGCCAGTTTCCTCACAAGAGGATATGCTCAGACCGTAAATGAAGCCTCTTCTAATGGAGAGATGGAAATTAATGTTTTCACACCTATAATTTATACAAGTATAATGGGTTCTTTCGATATTATGACTGTATCTCTTAACATCTTGAAGGATAAGGCTCTAAAAGGTCTAAAACTGAATACAGAATATGCCAAGGACATTCTTATAAATTCCCCAGGAACTGCACTTCTTCTCAACCCTATAATAGGATATGAAAAGGCAGCAGAACTTGTTAAGGAAGCAAAGGAAAAGCACGTTCCATTCCTGAAACTTGTGAGGGAAAAGAAAATACTTACCGAGGAGCAGATTGAAAAAATATTCAGTCCAGAAAATATGCTGAACAAATAAAACATTCAGGGAAAAAATAATTAACGTCTATAAAATAGGGGACGCATCACGTGAGATAAATGTACTTCATACTTGAAACAGAGGAAACTGTAAGGGTCCCGCCTGAAAAACTGGGAAAAGAATATGAGGAGACTGCGAAGTCTATTGCGACTGAGAAGGTAGAGGGTAAAATAGGTGTTCTTGACAGGCAGCTCGTAAGAGATGTTAATGATAAGAAATATGTTAATCTGATGGTTCTGGATTTTAAACTTAACGGAGAAGGTTATGTAGTTCACGGCGATGGAGGGGTATATCAATCAGTAGCTATGAAAATACTTGCATACCAGCCGACTATACAGGAAGTAGTTGAAGGCGAGATAATAGATATCAAAAAATTCGGCGCATTTGTTAAAATAGGTCCCATTGAAGGTCTTTTACACGTCAGTCAGGTGATGGACGATAGGATAGAAGTGGATGAGGAAAACAGAAAAATGCTTGGAAAAGAATCAAAAAGAGATCTAAAAATAGGAGATCATGTTAGAACAAGGATTGTTGCTCTTTCTCTATCTGATTCAAGTTTAGCAGAGAGTAAAATTGGATTGACAATGAGGCAGAATTTCCTGGGTAAAATTCAGTGGTTGAAGGGTGAAGGTAAATGATAAAGCTCAGGGCCTGCAGGGTTTGTAAGAGAGTCACAGAAGAAATGAAATGTCCAGTGTGTAATGGAGATACAGTTCTAGAATGGAAGGGATACTTATTCATTTTGCAGCCAGATAAATCATCTGTGGCAAAAAAAGCTGGAATTAAAGAAGCAGGTGAATATGCAATTAAAGTTAGATAAGGATATCGAAATTCCAGAAAATTACAGGAGTGTATTTTCAAGGGCCCCAGAGGTACTGGTAACAAAAGAATCACAGCTTGAATTTTTCCAGGAAAAGATGCTGATCACTGTGGGAGACATGGTGACCAGGACTGCACTCAAATTCAACATTGTACCAAAGTTATCAATAATAGACATGAAAACAAAAAGGGATGAAATTATGGATGACGTCCCCGACAAGTGGGATAGAACCTTGAATGTCAAAAACCCACCGGGAAAAATAACTGTTGAACTTTGGGATGCTGTAGAAGATTCATTGAAATTCAAGGGAAAAACACTGATAAGGGTGGATGGGGAAGAAGATCTAGCATCTCTTCCTTGCATTTACTTTTCACCTGATGGCGCTATAGTTATATATGGTGTTCCTAATAAGGGAATAGCAGTATATGAAGTGGGTGAACCATTAAGAAATATAGTGCAGAATGCAATATTGGAGATAAAGGGTGGTAAATAATGAGGATTGAAATCATTAGCAGGAATGAAAATAAACTATTGAACAGGATGGAAGTGAAATACTTAGTGAGCCATGTGAAGGAAAAGACTCCAACGAGGGAAGAAATGAAGGCACAGTTATCTGCAAATCTTCAGGTTCCTAAGGAATTGATAGTGATAGATCACGCAAATACAAATTTCGGGAAATCTGTCACAGAAGGATATGCTAAGATATACAAGACAAAGGAAGCTGCGGTAAAACTTGAACCAGATTATCTATTGTACAGGAATGGCCTGAAAGAAAAGAAGGAGTGAAACAAATGGAGAAAAGGGAGATTTATTCGGTAGAGAATGGAAAGGTTGTCAGAAAGAGGAGATTCTGTCCTAAGTGCGGTCCAGGAGTTTTTCTTGCAGAGCACGAAGATAGACTCACCTGCGGAAGATGCGGTTATTCTGAAACAAGAAAGAAATAACGGAAAACCTTAAAAAGGCGAAATTTTTAGGTTTTTGATAAAAATGCTGCAGATGAAAGTCGATGCCAAAACTATCCGGGAGTTTTCGAATATCATAATCACGCTTGTTCCAGAAGCTAGGGTTGATTTCAAGCCTGAAGGTTTATTTTCCAAGGTAATGGATCCGGCTCATGTTGCAATGATAGCCCTAGAAATTAATAAGGAAGCCTTCCAGGAATATGTCCTTGATGGGGAAGAGAATCTTGGAATGGACATAGACAAGATGAGAAATGTTTTGAAACTTTCTGGCCCGAATGATATAATAGACATAAAATTTGATGGAAAGAAGATATCATTCAAGCTAGGAAATCTAAACGTGAGCACCCCTCTGATAGATCCATCATCCCTTACAACTCCCAAGATACCAACTATAGAACTTCCAAATAAAATTGTGACCGATATTTCATATCTTTCAACTGGGATAAAGGCAGCAGAGGGTATAGCGGAGGTTGTCACGTTCAATATAAGAGCAGAGGAACTGAAGATTTATTCAAAGGGGGAAACAGACTCAGAAACAACTGAGCTCACCATACCGAAATCAATGGCCAAGGAATTCATATACACTTCCGATGCACGGAGTTCATTCGCTTTAGATTATCTGTCAAAGTTCATACGGTCTCTAGAATCATCACAGGAGATATCAATCTCAGTAGGAAATGATTTCCCACTTAGAATGGAAGCGAATATTCTGAATGGAAAGGGGAAGGTAACTTTCCTGCTTGCACCTAGGATAGAGAGCATTTAAAATGTTTTGTTCTAATTTTCCCTTTTATCCTTAATTTTAAAAGAAAAAGCAGATTCCTAATACCATCTTTCCATGGTCTCAATTTCTTCTCTCCCCATCTGGATGCATAGGTTATTGGTACATCTATGTAACAGAACTCAGTGGCTGCCCTTATCTTTATTTCCTCAGAAAATTCCATACCATTTCCCATTGGCATAATTTTATCCGCTATACTTCTTCTGAATACCCACATCCCAGATTGACTGTCCTTTATATCTACAAAAAAAAGTATCTTTGTAAATATATTGAGCACTGCATTTCCTATCCTGTGCATAGGAATCATTGCTTCTCTTGAGGCATTCTTCAATCTCTCCCCATTTACGAAATCGTAACCCATACCAAGATAATGGAGCAATTTTGGGACATCTTCTGGAGGATATGTCCCATCCGCGTCCAGTGTAACTATTATATCTCCGGAAGCAGACGAGAAACCCTTTTTGTAAGCTCTTCCGTATCCCCTCACACTTTCATTCACAACTTTTGCTCCAAGAGAAGAAGCTATTTCAGCAGTTCTGTCAGTTGAATCGGAGTCTACAACAATAATTTCTCCTTCCTTATCAATATCTCTTATTCTCTTTATAACCCTGCCAATACTGTCCTCTTCGTTAAGTGCAGGAATAACGTAAGAAATCAGTCGAATCCCCCCAGTAAATATCCTATCATCCCAAAGAAAAGCCTATAAGTTTCCACAATTGGATGTTTTCTTAAGTTCAATAAATTGAGTTTGCTGCCAAGGCCATATTTTTTCTTAAGGATCTTTCTCCCTATTCCATCATAATAACTTTGCTTTATAAGAGAAATATAATCTTCCCTTGGGTAGTGATAAATGAAAACATCTTCAGCATATTTTATTCTGAAACCTGCATTCACTGCTCTTATATTGAGATCAACATCTTCTGCTGTATGAAATCTAACATCAAAAAGGCCAATCTTTTCAATAACATTTCTTGAATAAATTAGATTATTGCTCGGATAAGTTACATCCTGTCCTTTCAGGTAGATTGGAACTCTACCAAGATCCGCCCATCTCCTATCGCTATTCTGGATTATCCTGCCAGCTATTATATCCTCCATTTCGTGAGAAATTATCCTCTCTATCCAGTCCTCGGGAACCTCGCTGTCAGAGTCGATAAAAGCAAATTTTTCACCTCTTGCAAGCTGGATGGTCCTGTTTCTTCCCACTGCTCTATTTCCTTTAAGCCTATCTATTATAATATTAAGATTTTCCTTCTCCTCATTCAGTAGTTCATAAGTGCCATCATCTGAATATGCATCAACAACAACAACCTCAAAGTCACCTCTAACTCTTTTAAGGCTCTGAATCAACCTCCTCATATTATCAGCATCGTTTTTTACTGTAATGAGGACTGAGATTTTCATTATGAGGTAATGATGACCTAAAATTAAAATTTGCTTATATTGAAAATCAAGAAATAATGATAAATGAATGATCAGTATACAGTCATATGGTAACTGTCCTTGATGATGAGTATGTTCTTCAGATGGATGATATTCCACCCTTCAGTTGGCTGGCAAAATCACACGAGAGAATTATGAATTGTTCCATTAGGAGCGAAGACAAAATTATAATCCATGCGAAGGGAAATGCGTTTACTTATTCACTGATTTCAAAAAATATTTCAGGAAGGAATATGGAAGTGGATGAATTCTATGAAAATACTGAGGAAGGTTTACATATCATTATAAGTACGGGAGGCGATGAAGAGAACTCAATCAATTTTCTGAAATCTTTTGGCGGAAAATGTATGGTAGTATCGGGTGGAGGACAGATAAAGAAAATTGCAAGAGGAAAAGGGTATGAATTCATTTCTCTTCCAAAGGGAATGCCTTCTAGATTTATGTTCCCAGAAATAATGGGATGTATATCAGGGTTAACAGATGTTGAAGATAAGAATGACTTAAGCCAGGATATATCAAAGCTTTCGCCAGCATCACTCTCAGAAGAAAACATAGCAAAATCAATAGCAATCAAAATGATGAACAAAAGGCCCGTAATCGTATACGGAGAGAGAGGATATGGATTCGCCAGGAAATTTTTTGAGGATCTACTCCAGAACAGCGGGATTATTTCCTCTATAATGAGTATCAATCAGATAGATATGATAGATGATATTGGTGATGGCTCTGTGGTCATTGAGGTAGCAAAATCAAAAAAACAAAGGTTCAAGAACTCACTATTCATGGAGATTAGAGAAGACTTATCCGGAGCCATTTATTTATTAACCCTGATGTCATATATATCATTATATCTATCATTGTTGAACGAAAGAGATTTTTTTCTTTTTGATAGACTGAAGGAATGAAAAAAATCTAATTGTTCATACAAATTTTTATATTTAAGAATATTATTCCTAACTGATAATGAGAGAGGAAGTATTGACCACTCTAATAAGCGATTTCATGAGGAAGCCTTATGTTGAGACAGCAATGCTTGTCACGAGAGTGGGAATACCCATGGCGGGAAAACCTCCAGCAAATGTTCCCGTTGAAGTTTTCACGACTATGACTGGTGTAACATACGGAGGTGCTGAAGAGATGGTCGGGCCTCCAAAGGAAAGATTGAAGGATGTCAGGTTAAATCTTGATGGAAATAGAAAGATAATTTTAAAGGGAATTTCAAATCTTTATATTCTGGTAATAATGATAAAGGAATACAATGAAGAAGTTGAAAAGGATATTACAAATTTCTCTGAAACAGTATCCAGGTCCATTTAAATTCAAATTCTTTTGAATCCTCTCCCGGCGTATTCACTAACGAATTTCCAGTATAGAGAAATTTGATCTGTGAATGAAAGGTCCTTTCCACTGACTTTTGTCTTTTTTGATAATATAGCCTTCCTTATATCTTCTATATCATTACCATCAATTTCCATCCAGACCCTTCCGATCTCATAATAAAAATGTGCATCGCTTCCAGCAGTTCCAGGTCTCTTCAATTTTTCTGCCATTGCCTCTGTTCTTTTATTGCACGATTCGCTGCATCTTCCACTTTTTATCTCTATTGCATCGTATATATCTCTGAACCCTTTTCTCAGGCCATTAACATATCTAAGTGGATGTGCAGCAATTGCAATACCCCCAGCATCATGAATTTTTTCAACAGTCTCCTCCTGGCTCAACCCTTTTGGAATTTCATTATTTATGAATATTGCTAGAATATGACCGTCTAATGAAGAAACCTCTTCTGCTGGTATTGTTTTTATCTTAAGGTCATGTTTCCTGAAAGTGTTGTGGTCAGAGATAGCAATGAAGTCCATCCCCTTCTGAATTGCATATTTTTCAATTAATTCCGGTTCTGACCTGCTATCTGGAGAGTACTTGCTGTGTATGTGAATGTCCCCTATCATTTTATCCTTATTCCCTTGCTTACTTTTCCATCTATCGTTAAATTCTTACCATTTATGGTGAGAGGTATAAAGGAATTATTTTCGTGTAATGCAGGGATTATATCGCCATCTTTTTCGTAGGTCACTATTTCATGTCTTTTGAATTCCTCAATTGATATTTCCTCATTTATAATGTTGTAATCACCTATCTTTATTTCGCTGCCGGGTATTGCTTCTTCTGGTGCAAGCACCAGATGGACCTTTCCATCCTCCTCTGCCGCCAGTAGCATCCCATTTGATTTCTCCCCTCTGATGACCGCAGGCTTCAAATTGCTCACAATTACAATTTTTTTGTTAACAAGGGCGTCTCTGGTATAGCTATCCTTTATACCTGAAATTATCCTTCTTTTCTCTTCCCCAAGGTCCAGATCAAGAAGGTACAATTTCTCAGCGTTAGGGTGATCCATAACATCCATCACCCGGGCAACTTTCAATGAAACATTCAATGATTTACTCATTATTTTTTCAAATAATTTCTCCGGTTTTTGTAGTACATGGGCAACGGGATAATCAAGATCTTCGTGTAACATAACAGGTTCGTTGTACCCAAGCCAGCTCAGCAGTTTCCTTGAAGTCTCGGGAAGGAAAATTTGCCCAGATACTGCAAGTGTGAAGACAATCTTCATGGAAGTATATATTGAGGCCAGACAGTTTGCATCATCCTTTTTGCACGCTTCCCATGGCTTTCTTTCCGTTATGTATATGTTACTGTATCTAGCCAGCTCCAGCCATACTTTGAATGCCTCTCTTATGTTGACATTTTCCATGTTGTTAATTATGGATTTTAATGAGTCTCTCATAAATTTTTCTGCTTCAGTATCACGCTGGCTCTGGGCTATCTGGTCCCTGTTTATTTTCCCTTTTTTAAATGATAGTATCAAAGCCCTATTGACAAAATTTCCAAATTTATCAATAAGTTCACTATTAACCTTATTCTGAAATTCCTCAAGGGAGAAATCTGAATCATGCCCTTCAGGCAGGTTGTAAAAAACACCGAATCTTATGTATTCTGAATTATAGCTTTCCAGAAGTTTTGGCATTGATATGCCTACACCTCCGCTCTTTGAGAATTTTTCACCCTGAAAATTTAGGTATTCATTTGCGGCCACGTAGTAAGGAAGAGTATATTCACCCTCTGCCATTAACATTGCAGGCCATATAATTGAATGAAATGGAATATTATCTTTCCCCATGAAATAGTAATGCCTTATTTTCTTATCCTTCCAGTGTTCCAGAGCTCCATTATAATCGTTTAAAGCCTGAACAGTTCCAGTAATGTACCCAATCAAAGCCTCAAACCAGACGTATATCTTCTTCCTCTCATATCCCGGGAATGGTATATCTACCCCCCAATCAAGATCCCTCGTGATTGGCCTATCCTTTAATCCCTGGGATATGAAATTTCTAGAATATTTAAGAACATTATCCCTCCAGTATTTTCTTTCAGAAATGAATTTTTCCATGTCTTCCTGGAAGCTTGAGAGTTTGAAAAAAAGGTGTTTTGTTTCCCTGAACTCAGGGGTATAACCGTCAAGGATGCATACAGGATTTATGAGTTCAGAAGGTTCAAGTGTGGCCCCGCAGTTCTCGCACTGATCTCCTCTCGCATTTTCATACCCGCATTTAGGGCATTTTCCTTTCACGTATCTGTCCGGGAGGAACATGTTATCATGGGGGCAGAAGGGCTGGATCATGTTGCCTTCATAAATGTATCCCTTATCAATGAGTTTTGTGATGAAATCCTTTACAACCATTTTATGCAGATCGCTTGATGTCTCAATAAATGCATTGAATTCAATATTCATTCTTTTGAAGATATCGCTGTTCACATTGTGGAATTTGGTTGCTATTTCTTTTGGGCTTATTCCCTCTTGCATGGCTTTTATCGTGATTGGAGTTCCGTGTTCATCACTTCCAGAAGCAGAGACTACTTCCCTTCCAGTCAAAATCATAAATCTTCTGAATGCATCATATGGCAGGTAAGCTCCTGCTATATGTCCGAGATGAAGCGGGCCATTGGCATAAGGCAATGCTACGAAAATGAAAACCTTTTCTTTCATCGGTGTTAATGAAAAAAAGAATATTAAAGATTACTAAAATAAAAAAATTAATGAATTTTTACAGCTCTCTTAGCACCATGCGAAATTCCCGCCGCATAGCTCGAAGAGAAGAAGCTTATCCCTGCTATCAGTGCAGTCGTGAGTGCTAGATAGAGGAACGTATTGCTTCCTCCCGCTAACACCACAACCACATATATGAGGGAAAGTCCTACAACGAGATATGATAGAGGGACCATCCGGACAACATTGCTTGTTGTTTTTCCTATGAGAAGGTAAGAAGCGAGCGCATAAGCAAGGAGAGCAATGCTAGTGTATAGAACTCCCGTCAGTATTGTATGTGCCCACTGGAATAAATAGACAACAAAGAACAAAGATGCAAGTATTCCGAATGCTCCGCTAAGGTACTTCATATTTCTATTATCCATTTACATCACCGTATCCACTTCTGCATCCAAACCCTTCACTCCCTTAATTGCCACGTTCTTTGAAGAATCAAGGAAGTAAGGAGAACTGACACCAGTCAGTACCACAAGGACCTTGAATTCACCCTTCATTGCAGGATCGATAGAGGCCCCCCAGACTATTCTTGCCATTGGGTTTATTTTTTCTTGGACCATTCTAACTGCAGTTTCTGCCTGAGAAACACTCATGTCGTCTCCACCTATAACCCTTACAAGTGCTCCCTTTGCGGTGGATATATCAGCATCAATAAGCGGGGATGTTATTGCCTCGGTTACAGCTTCCTCAACTGTTGCCTTTCCACCGGTGCTCTCCCCTATTCCTATCATTGCGACACCTCCCTCCTTCATTACAGTCTGAATATCTGCATAATCCAGATTCACAAGTCCTGGTTTTGTAATAATCTCAGTTAATCCTTTAAGTGATTCCATGAGTATTTCATCTGCTACCTTGAATGCCTGGTCCAGAGGAAGTCTTGGTACTATTTCGAGCAGCTTATCATTGGGAATCACTATTGTGGTATCTGATGTTTTCTTCAATTTCTCTATTCCGAATAGAGCATTTTCCATCCTGACCCTTCCCTCTGCAGAGAAAGGTAGTGTTACAATACTTATTACAAGGGATTTCTGCTGTTTCGCTATTTCGGCAACAACGTGGGCCACACCCGTTCCAGTTCCGCCACCCATTCCTGATGTAACGAACACGATTTCTGAATTTCCAAGTGATGAAGCTATTTCGTCATAGCTTTCTCTTGCTGCTTCCTCCCCTATCTGTGGAAGAGCTCCTGCCCCAAGTCCCCTGGTCAGTCTCTTACCAACAAGTATTTTTCTGTTGGCCTGAACAGTAAGTAGATGGGCAGCATCAGTGTTCATAGCAAGCAAATCAGCTCCGTATATTCCAGATTTTGCACATCTGTTTATGGTATTTGTACCGGCTCCACCGCATCCGACTATCTTTATCTTGACCTTCAATGTCTCTACGATCTTTGCAAGTTCTTCATCATCAGGAGAAACATACCCGGTTCCCTTTCCAGAATTAAAGTTTTGAGTCATGATCATACGTATGTCAGACGAAGTATATATATTTTTCTTACTTACGGCTGACACTATCTTTTTTCTAGATCTTCTCCTCCCTGATAGACATTCTGGAGGAATGCATATATATCTTCCATTCCATCTGAGCTTTCTGAAGATGTCATTATTTTATTTCCCACCAGCTCGAACGATCTGATGGAGTTCATAAGCGATTCTGCGAATTGAACATTGATAGTAAATTTCTCTGATCTTAGGTCCTCGATAAGGTCTTCTGAGTTCTTATCCCATTTAATTATAGATTCCCTTTCCTCAGGAGAAAGAAGGTCCGATTTAGAAATCACCGGAAGGAATGGTATATAGAATCTTGTCATCACACTTAGAGCAAGGAAGTGTGATGAGATATATGATGAAGGTGTCTTTACAAGATTGCTGTCGAAGAGATATATCATGGAACTATAATCCTGATCCATTCCCTCAATTATGGCTCTTGATGCCTCCCTGAATGCGAATAATTCTAATTGACCTGGAACATCTATCAGTACATAATCGCTGTCGTAAGAATCTACCAGTTCTTTCATTCTCTCTATTTCCTGCACCATCAGGTCTGCTGCCACTATCTGGGCACCATTAGGGCCCAAGTTATACTCGCTCATCACGCTCTCCAGGGATATATTCTCCCTGATATCTATGTCGGGAGTGTATGGTAAATATTCTGCTCCAGGGTCAAGATTCATTGTAATGCTATCAAAATCAAGCCCCTGCAGCCAGTCCTGAAATGCTTTAACCATTGTTGATTTTCCAGCTCCTGCCGTTCCGACGAAAAATACTCTAGGTATCATTGAAATCCTCAAGTGTTTTCCAGTTAATATTCCTTTCAATAGGCACAGCATCTTTCTCTTCTTCATTCTCTTCAAAATTCTGCTTGTCAAATATTGAGTTCACTGATTCGCGGAGTATTGCGATCCTCTGTTTTATATATTCACTAACTCCAAACTCATTTGAAATTTTGTAGCTGCTTTCAAGGTATTTTGTTATGTTGCCCTTATGCACAGTACCTATCAGGGGATTACCGCATTTTCTGCATTTTCCGGAAAGTGGCATTCTCCTGTAACTGGAATTGCACGCTGTACAGCGGAATGATTGTGAACCAAATTTATTGAGATTTCCCATTATGTCGGGAATGAAATGATACCTGAGAATCCGTTCAGCGAGGTCAGATGCATCAACTGATCTAAGTTTCTTTGCAAGTTCAAGTTGCATCTCAAGTTTCTTCTCCATACTGCCTATAGTTTTGTAATTTGAATTCAATGTTCCCTCATCTATGGTTTTAACATCATCCGTGAATTTGCATTCAGGGTAAAGCTCTCCCTTCTTTATTTTCTCGCCAACAGTTATGACATATTTTGTAATCTCAGATGGTGAAGGGTAATTGAGGGTCATTTCCAGGAGCTCGAGAGGATAATCTCCTGTGATATCGAGATTCAGAGCCTCTTTATCTATCTCCATCGGGTTCAGCTTTATTGAAAGTACAAGCGGAGCATCCATCATGCTTCCTCTGGTGCTAGGCAGATAATCCTTCGAAAAATTTAGGAGACCATCCAGAAGGAGCATTATGGAATCTTCATCACCATCGCAATTCCTTCTCTTAGCTGCATGGTAAAAAGGATGTGCATAACCCACATCACCCTTGGAATATCCTATAATTCTTCCGAGAACGCCGCCAGATGTATGTGGAGCGAGTCCTATTACAAGTTCGCCTATTATATCCTCCTTGGTCTCTGCAAGATAATATCTCTCCATTCTGTAATATTTAACTAGGAGGTCATCAATATATTGTGCTACCCTGAGCATGTATTCTCCGGCTTTCCTGCTTGGTATTATATCCTGGGGGAAAATTTCCACTATCTGATCCCCATGCTCCAGGGGATTCCCTCTGTAATCCAGAGTATAACCAAGCTCCCTGGCCTTTGATACACTCAATCCTATTTCATCTGGTCTAAAATGTGTGACAGGAAGATCAGACATATCGAATCTGCAGGTCCCGTCTTTGAAGGGAAACACGGAGTGCATCGCTCTCAGGATACCTTTCTCTATTGGCTCAGGCGTCTTTGACGATGATATCAGGCCTTTCACTCCATTGAATTTTGGAGGAATTGTTATGCCTAGATAAGAGGACTTCTCTTCCAGGATAGAGGAAATATCAACAGAGAATTCCTTTGTATCTTTGGTTTTATCTGTTCTTGATCCGCAGTTTTCACATATGAAATTGTATGTTGTTTTACCGCACGATCTGCATATCCTGACCTGCATCTCTGCTCCTGTTAGCACTTTATATTTCTGGAGATTTCTCTGGTTTTTTGCAACATTTCCAACAGGAAATAGGACATGAACTGGTGGATTCATCTTTCTTTCCTCAGCTTTTTCCGGTCTTCCCATCCTTGCACCTATCCTCGTAGGTCCCTTTGAGTATATTGAAATACCTGATGCTCTGGAAACAACATCCATGATATTTCCGTCATCAACATCTGAAATTCTTACGATCCTGTTATCAATTATGTCCAGGCCCATTGGCAGAAGAAGTGGAAGGGGATCCCTGACAACTATTCTGCCATCATACAAATGTTCACAGAGTATATCCTCTAGGAATCTCTTAACTTCACTGGATTCTGGAATTACAAGTCTCTCATTTTCTATGGACCCTTTCTTTTCAATAATTTTGCTGATATTCTTAAGGGTGGAAGGAGAAACATCATGCCAGAGGAATGTGTAATCAGGATGTAAAGGTACATTCAGTTTCCTTGATACTTCCACTGCCTCCCTGCCATTTCTGACTTCAGGAATGTATCCAATTTTCCTGATGCATATTTTATTCCACCAGTCTAATGTGAAGGCTCCAGGAAATACAGTCTTATTATTTTCTATAAAATCCCCGAACGAAATCAGAATCTCTCCAAGATCGAGTATCTCTTCAATGGACTCACTGTATTCATTGAAGTCATCAATATTTCTCAGCTTCACGAGGGAATGATTTTTTAGAAGTACAGCAGGTCCTTCTATGCTGTCATTTGCTACTACGGCCCCGGCCTTTCCAGGTCTCTCAGTCTTGATTTGCGTACCTATGGCAATAAAATCATCGAGCACCTTCATTGTTACAGGGTTTATTGCAACAGCTGCAAGACCTGTATTCCTGGATCTTCCATATCTCAGCCTGAAGCCTCCTTTCCTTGATGGATATGATAGAGCTGGTCTTCCAGCCACGATTTCTTTGAGAAAGTTGTAATTTGGTGAAATATCCTTACCTTGTACTTTTTCTGAAGTGAAGGACCAGCCTTCCATATTCATTGTCTTTACGTATTTTTTTAATTTTGACGCTTTAAGTATAAGGCCCTCTGCTATGACCAGAGCCATTCCTCCCCTTATCCTGTTGGTTTCTATCTGCGGCAGGTCTCTGTGGCCTGAAACTTCAACATCCTCAGTACCTTCACCTGTTATGCACACAGGAGATCCTCTTACAGTTATGTCAATCTCCTCAAGCGTAGGGATATATTGAAGGTGCTGCACCCTTGCATAGAGTGGAATCTCTTCCTTGTACCTTTCGACTTCCTCATCAGTGGGGGTATACTTTCCAATCCCCATCTTTCTCCTGAGCAGGTCTCCAATCAAAACGCTCATTGCCTGTGCAGTACCGCCAGCACTCCTTATGGGTCCAGAGTAATAAATTGCAAGATAATCAGATCCATCTCTTTCCTTTATTTTCACCTCGGAAATACCTTCGAGGGGTGCAACCAGTATTCCTTCGGTGAGTATGGCCAGTGCAACTCTAACAGCCTTCTCTATTCTCTTCTCCCTGTCCCCTTCAACATTCTCAACCACATAAAGCGCCGTCTGGATTGCGACGTTCTCCCTGTCATATTTGCTGGATAACTCACGTATTTTTTCTGAAACAGGTATCCCCATTAGTGCCTCTACCCTTCCTGCAAGGTCTTCCGCTTGTGGAATCTCGACTTCCATCTCGCAGTCAAGACCTTTTTCCCTCGCCCTCTTTCCTATTGAATATTCGAAATTTGCCTGATTCTTGAGTGTGAGAAAATATGAGTTGATATCCCTGTTCATTGTCTTAGCAATAGATTGAAAGGATATATATTTTCAATACCAGTCAAGTGTTCCTGTGATATTTTTAACAGTTTTCCAAGATTTTCTGGTGTGCGGTGGAAGTACGTTATTCTTCCTGTAATACTCCTTGATAAAATTTATAGTTCTTGGATCGGAGGGATATCCAGAACCAAAATCACCAATCTCTCTTTTTATTTTCTCAATCTCTCTTTCCCTTGTCACCTTTGCAAGGATTGATGCAGCAGAAACCACGGGGTAATTTAGATCGGCCTTATGCTCAGCAATTATGTCATCAATGCCGGAAATGTCAGAAAGAATTTTTTTGAACCTTGCTTCATTTATATCAGGACAGTCCACAATGTATGAATTTCCTTTTTGCATCAAGGAAGCTATATATTTTGCCTCAAGAAAATTTAGAAGATTTTTTGATACTGCTTCATCTATTTTTTCCTCGCCTATTATTATAAAGTTATGATATTCTGAAGCCTCTAATATATTGGAGAGAATGCTTTCCCTTCTTCCCTCAGTCAGTAATTTGGAATCCTTCGCACCTATGCTTCTGAATGTTTCATTATGACCACATACCACGGCTATGACCATAGGACCTATTACAGGACCGCGTCCTGCCTCATCTATCCCGCACAGCATGAGCTATTCACACTTCCCGAGAGAAACGGCATTATTGAAGGAAAGTTTATCCCTCTCCATTATTCTTTCAGCGCTTTTTACGTAAATTTGGCCATATCGTGTTGAAAGAAGATAATTATAACCAATTCCCTTCTCTTCATAGATTATTTCAAAATCTACGTCCCCGCCCGTTTTAATGGCTGAAGGGTGTATTGCCATCTTTTTTCCTTCCTTTTCAAATATATTGTATCCAAGTATCTCCGCAACTTTCCTGCATTTCGGGAAGGAAATAACATCATTCTTCCTTCCGTCCTGTATTATATTACCGGCTTCAAGTACTGCAACAGAATCACCAAGAATTTCAGCATCTTCCAGATCGTGTGTGACATAAATGATGGTTATATCGAAATTCTTCCTAAGATCCTTAATATACCACCTCATTGAGTTCCTGAGGAATGTATCGAGAGATGATAGAGGCTCGTCCATAAGTATGACTTTCGGTTCAGTTATAAGTGTCCTCCCGAGAGCCACGAGCTGTCTTTCTCCGCCACTGAGCTGGGAGGGGAATTTGAGGAGATGCTCTTCTATTGAAAGTCTTTTTGCTATATCCCTGACTCTAACGTTAATTTCAGAAATATCCATCTTCCTTATTCTTAGTCCGTAAGCAAGGTTTTCGGCAACATTCATTGAATAAAATAATCCAAGATCCTGAAATACAAATCCTATATTTCTTTCCTCTATTTTTTTATCAGTAATATCTTCCCCGTCTATGATGACCCTCCCATCATCAGGCCTAATAATCCCTGAAATGATGTTCAGAATAGTAGTTTTTCCAGATCCCGAAGCACCGAGGATGATCTTTATCTCTCCTTCTTCTACCCTAAGATTTATGTTTCTGACAAGATAAGCATTCTTAATCTTCTTGCCTACATTTTCAAGAATAAGTTTTTCCAATCGTATCACTTTTCCCTATGTAGTTAATGAACAATGAAGACATAAATATTACAATAATAAATAATTCTGTGAGTGTGTAGGTTCCAGCAAGGTCCTTCAGGAGCAGCAGCTGATATATGCCAATCGTTATAGTTTCTGTTGATTTTGTGTAAACAGTTGCTACTGCAGAAAACTCACCCATTACTGTGATAAAAATAAGGGAAAGTACAGAAGTTGTTTCACTGCGTATCCTTGGTAGCTGCACCTTCAACAATGAAGAAAAGAAGGAATCACCTAAAATCCTGGATGACATTTTTTCAGAAATTGGAATTGTATCAACTGCCTGCTGTATCATCCTAATCGTTATAGGAATTTCCAAAGCGGTGAATATGAAAATGAGAAGCAATGAGGAACCAGATATTTCACCGTAGGCGAGATAAAATCCTAATGCAAGTGAAACAGGAGAAACAATCATTGGAAGCATTACGGTGAATCTGGAAAAAAAGGAAGATCTTGAAACAAATATGAGGGAAATGAGGAATGAAAGCATCGTACTAGATATACTGAAGAGAATAGTATTGAGAGTCAAAGTAATGACTGAAACACCTATTCTTTTTTCAACGTCTAAAAGAGATGCAGGGTTCAGTGGATATTTTATGAAAATGAATATAAATGGAATGAATAGGAATAGAATGAATAACACAAGAAAGGGGAGAGCAATACCTGCACCTTTCATATTATGGATCTGGCCAGTTCCCCTCTTTGATGGAGGTGGTTTGATTGAAATGTAAAGGAAAAGGGGAATTAATAGTGTTGTAAATTGAACCAGAGCTATAAAGGAAGCTGCAGAAAATTGATAGGAAGAATAATAAACAAATATCCTTTTAAAAAGATATATGAGTACCTCCACAGTCGAAAATTGAGGGCCACCTATAATCAATGGAAGGCTAAAACCCTCAAAGCAAAGTATGAATGCAAAAAGAGAACCTAGCAATGCACCTCTTGCGGAATTTCTAAGATAAAATTTTTTCAGGATCTGAGAATCACTGGCTCCAAGAACCTTTGCAGAATTTATCTCCTGTATGCTTGTTGAGGCTCCTGTGGAGTATGCAAGCACAGCTATCATCGGGGAGTTGAATATGACATTTCCAAGAACTATCTCAAAGAATCTGCTATCGTAATTGAAGACAGAAATTATCCCTATGGCCATTATTAGGCCGGGCATTACGTAGGTTATCAGCATGAATGAGATTATTATCTCCTTGAATTTACCATTATAAACAAGAAGCAGCAATCCGATGGAAACACCCAATAATCCAGCAAAAAAAGTTGAAACAGATGCCTGAAGAATGGATTGCAAGAGTGCGCTATAAAGTACTTGGTACATATATTTGCTTGGTGAAAGATGAATGGCACTGATCAACAGAAAAAGAAGGGGAATAAATAAAACAATAAGAAGGTATGGTGCTGAAATGAAGAATGAACTTCCCCTAACCTTCAATCTGTTTCCACTCCAGTAACCATTGTTCTATATTGTTGCCAATATAAGTTGCATTCATGTAATCATTGAGAGGTATAATTTCAGAGGGCGATGGATTTATTGAATAACAAGGTGGTACTGAAGCAATTGATGATGCAGGATACATCCACTCATTAAGTGGGATCAGGTCCTGAACTTTTGTTCCCAGGAACCAGTTCACAAAGTCCTTATCCAGCGCCTTATTCTTTGAAGAGTTGAGTATTCCTATACCCAGGACTTCCATCCAAGCATATTCCTTGCCGATGAAATGAAAAGGCACCGTACCTATCCTAGAATAATTGAAATAGGCGTTGTATGAAGGGTCCGTAATATATGAGTAAAATATTTGCTTCTGTCCATCTTCGAACAGATTGAATCCATCTGACCAGTCTGCTGTCACATCTATATTTTTCGCATTTTTCCAGAATAATGTCCAGTTTTCATTCAGAACTGATGAATAGAAAGCAATCTGCCCCAATAAGAATTCTTCACCTGTTATACTGGATATAGGGTTCTCCGTTATATATTGAGAAGCAATAGTGTTGTTATAAAGATCAGAATAACTAAGATTTTCTATAATGCTCGAATTGATTGGCCCAGAATAATTGAAATCATTTGTTAGAAATGAGTATTCATAGGGTATTATATTCTTGGTTCCCATATACCTGAAAAGGCTGCTGTTAAGATAAGTTTCATTGCTCACGCTGAAATTGTAAAGTAATCCAGATTTTGATGCAACTGAAGCATCAAGGTTGCTGAGCCCGATTACTATATCATAATTCTCTCCATTTGTCTGGGCAAGCTGCGTCATAAGATCGCCTGAGGCGTAAATAATGTTTATTTTCACGTGATACCAGTTCTCAAAGTTTCCAAAAATGTATTTCATGGTCTCATTTGGATTGCTTCCATACTGCATCAGTGATGAGTATGTAAGAATATTCAGAACAGGTTCGTTACCAGTATTGATCTGGGGATATTCAAAGTACACAACAGTTGCAGCAAGAATCACTAAAACAACCACTATCCATATTTTATAGCCATTCTTTTTCTTTATAATATCTTCACTCATTTTTTTCCCTCCGCCAGTATTACCTGGATCAGGTTCAAAGGGTCGATCACCTCGATCCTCTCAGCCCCTTTCGGAGCTCCCCTTCATATCATTATAAAAAGATAATATAAAATAATTCCCTCATTATTTAGTTAAAATTTTATATTTATTTTTACTAGGGTAATATGTATTCAGATAAATTTACAAAAGCCGAAAGAGCCTATACTTTTGATGACGTTTTGCTGATTCCCAATGCAAGTCTTGTTGAGCCCGATAAGGTGAAGACAGAAACAATTCTCAGCAGACACATAAAATTGAACATTCCTATAGTGTCATCACCGATGGACACTGTTACAGAAGCGGAAATGGCGATATCCATGGCAAGGGAAGGAGGCATAGGAATAATTCATAGAAATAACAAGAGGGAAGTACAGGCAGAAATGGTGAAGAAGGTAAAGAGAGAAGAATCCCTCATAATACGTGATCTGTATACAATAACTCCGGACATGCCAATAGAGAAGGCTCTTCAGCTTATGAAGGAGAAGAAAATAGCTGGCCTTCCAGTAGTAGAGGGAAGAAAACTTGTTGGGATAGTTACCAACAGGGATATAAGATTCCTGAAGAATAACCCAAAAATGGTCAGAGATATAATGACTAAAGATGTAGTCTACTCAAAGGATAACACAAGCATTGATGAGGCTCTCGAGATAATGGGTGAAAGAAAAATTGAAAAATTACCGCTGGTAGACAATAATGGGAATCTCGTAGGTCTAATAACGGCGAAGGATATACTTAAGAGGCAGCAATTTCCGAATGCGGTCAGGGATAAACAGGGAAAACTTCTAGTTGGAGCAGCCGTGGGACCATTTGATCTTGAGAGGGCAAAAATGCTTCAGGATGCCGGAGCCGATGTCATTGTTGTCGATAGTGCTCACGGTCACAATCTTAATCTCATAGAATCAGTGAAGAAAATGAGGAAAATACTCGATATAGATTTAATTGTCGGGAACATTGCAACATCGAAGGCTGCAGAAGACTTAATTTCTTCTGAAGTTGATGGGCTAAGAGTGGGAATAGGTCCAGGTTCAATATGCACGACCAGGATTGTTGCAGGAGTTGGGGTACCACAATTAACAGCAGTTAGCGATACTGCAGATGTAGCTGAAAAGCATGGTATTCCTGTCATAGCGGATGGCGGAATTAGATATTCAGGGGATATAGTTAAAGCCCTTGCGGCTGGAGCCAGTACAGTAATGTTAGGTTCGTTACTTGCTGGAACGGATGAGGCACCTGGCAATGAAATAAATGTGAGCGGCAGAAGGTATAAGAGCTACAGGGGAATGGGCTCATTGGGTGCAATACTTTCCGGCGAGAATGATAGATATGGTAAGATAGGATCAAATAAATTCGTGCCTGAAGGGGTCGAAGGCGCCGTTCCCTACAAGGGAAGGGTATCTGACACAATATACCAATTAATAGGCGGACTGAAATCTGGAATGGGATATGTAGGTGCTGGCAATATTCAAGAACTCAGGAAGAATTCAAAGTTCGTGGTGATAACGACAGCTGGTATTACTGAGAGTCATCCTCATGATATATTGATAATAGCAGAGGCACCAAATTATTCAGGAAAATAGGATTATTCTATGAAAAAAGTTAATATATAGTTTATTTTATTTCTATTGGAATGATATGATAAGGTTCCACGAGCTTATATTTGGTTACGAAAATGTGGCAAGATTGCAGATGGAAAAGGGAAATTATGTTAACGCAAAGGAACAGCTAAGAAAGGCGCTTAGGACTATCAAAAAAGAAAAATTTACAGAGAATGAGAAAAGGGAAGTTCTTGTAACTCTTGATAAAATATTTGAAGATTATATAAAGATGGAAGAGCCTTCATCCTGTCTAGATACCATAGAAGCGATTAAATTCATTACCAACGGAAATGCCGATGTAAGAAAGTACGGTGAAATTTTCCTCAATAAATTCTCTAAAGCTGCAGATTTTTATCAGTATGAATCAAGATTGAAGGAACTTGTCCCAAGTATTCAGGAAGGAACAAAAAATTACAGCGAAATGGCAATAGTACAAGGGGTTAATGGAGGAGGAAATAGCCCAATTAGCTCCGATACTGTTCCCCAGAATAAAGGTTTAAATGAAGAGAATACATCAAAATCCTCTTCCGACGGAGGAGATATATTCGCCATTAAGATGGCCCTTGCAAAGGCTGAATATAATAGAAATAACAGGGAGATGGCAATAAAAATTCTGAATGATATTTTATCAGAAAGGCCTGATCACAAGGATGCAAAGATAATGCTTGAATCAATAATGAGAGCCGAGGAAAAAGAAAAAGTTCTGAAGGAACTGAATGAAAGAATAAATAAATTAGGCATTCAGGATCAGGAGATAATAGACATATTGACTCAGGCTTTTCAAAATAATTTAGAGAAAGCAAATGAAATGGTTACAAAGGGAATCGCAATTAAAAGGGAAAATGCTGATCTGTGGTTATTGAAGGCCTATATAGTAAAAAAGATAGGGAACGATAAATTATCAGAAAATTTTGAATCATTTGCTAGGAAATTGAATCCGAATATTGTTAAAGGAAATCTTTATAGAGAGCTGTTTAAAAAATCATAAAATCTGGCAGGTTTACCTTCTCACCAGGCATCCCGTATCCATCAGTATAAGAACTAACTCTTTTTATTATTGTTTTTATCTTCTGCCTAAACCAACATTCTAAGTGTTTTATTCTATTATCACAATAATCGAATAATCCTATGAAAATATGATGGAGTATTTCTTGAATTTTTTTAACGTTAAGAATATATCAGATTTATTATCCCGGCTGCCGGATTTGAACCAGCGACCTGTGGATAGCGGCGGTTGCGCCGAAACGCTGTCCCTCTACAGTCCACCGCTCTACCAACTGAGCTAAGCCGGGTAATACCTTATCATTTGTTGTAAAAATATTTTTCTGATATTTTTCCTTAAAATCTTAATATCATTTTTTGCAGTATCATAAAAGACGTTGTTTAGAAATTAAATATTAAGGAAGAAAATATGAAAATATTAATAAGGGAGTAATATATTTGTTTATAAGGTGACCAAAATGCCTATGCCATTCAGGAAAAAAACAATTATTAGGCCAGATAAGCCTCCAAGAGATTCAAGAAAGTACATAGATTTGAATGAATATCAATTTTCAGATGAACCTGGACCCGGAACTGCAATTAAAATCGGAGAAATCGTAAAATTCGAGGATGTTCCTCAATTTAGTGAGGTTGTCTATAATGGGGATGTTTTAATTCTTGATTATGGGGCAGTTCAGTCAGATGAATTACTCTTAAAGAGGATCGTTAGCGAGCTAAAAAGGGCTGCTAATGATAATGGAGGAGACGTCGTAGTACTGGGGAATAAATACATAATTGTGACACCAAGGGGAATGAAAATAGACAGAAACAAAATCAGAATAGAATCTTAAATATTTTTAATCTCTTTATTAACATACTTTTCAAAATGCATTCTTTATAAGGGCGATTCAAATTATTATAAAAATCATCCATAATATGGATATTGTTCTTCATTCGCTTGGATAAATATTATAAAGGTTGTTAAATTCTCTAGTTATGGCTTTGAACTTAATCGACTGGGAAATATTCGTATTAGGTACAGCACTTGTTGGACTATTATTCGCAGCAGCTCAGAGCTACTTATTGTTAAGAATTCCTGTGACAGAAGCAAAGCCTGAGGAAATATCCAGGTCAATTAGAGAAGGATCAAATGCATTTATGAAAAGGCAATATACATCCATTTTCATTTTTGCAGTTATTCTTGCCATTATCATATTCGTGGCTTTTTACTTCTCTTCAGGTATCACAATGGCTTGGAAGCTGACCACAGGATTCCTGATAGGGGCTATAGGTTCTGCAGTGGCTGGATTAATTGGTATGAACATATCAGTTAGGGCTAATGTGAGAACGGCAATAATTGCAAAAAAAGGCCTTAATCCTGCGCTGAAACTTGCATTCAGAGGGGGCACAGTTACAGGTATGAGCGTTGCATCATTGGCTCTGTTAGGATTGATAGTGTTTTACATGTGGTTCCATAATCCTTCAGCAATGGTAGGATATATATTTGGAGCTTCACTTGTTAGCCTCTTTGCAAGGGTTGGTGGAGGTATATACACTAAAGGTGCAGATGTGGGTGCGGATCTCGTAGGGAAGGTAGAGGCCGGTATTCCGGAGGATGATCCAAGGAATCCTGCAGTAATAGCGGATAATGTGGGAGATAATGTAGGGGATTGTGCTGGTATGGGTGCGGATCTCTTTGAGACATATGTTGTCACAGCTTTATCTTCCATGCTTCTCGCCTCACTAATTTATGCGAGTAGCTCAAATTTCCAGACAGCATTCTGGCAGAGTGCAATAATATTCCCACTTGTAATAGGTGCTATTGCTATATGGGCAACAATAATAGGTTCATTCTTCGTCAAGAAGGGAGAAGGACAGAGGATAATGACAGCTCTTTACAAGGGACTAATTGTTACAGTCATAATATCTGCCATAGGTTTCTTCTTCGCTGACAAATATCTCATGGAAGGAAATCTCGCAATTTATGGAGATGCCCTAATTGGAATTATTATAATGTTCATAATGGTTTATATTACAGAGTATTATACTTCTGAAAGATATAAACCAGTTGCCAAGATAGCTCTTGCTTCGAAGACAGGGGCTGGGACTAATATAATCACAGGTCTGGCATATGGTCTACAGGCAGTATTTATCCCTGCTGTAGTCATAGTCTCCGGTATAATAATATCTTATACGATAACATTTTATTCTCTTGGGCAGAATCCTGAACTTGGCTTATATGGAATAGCAGTGGCAGCAGCTAGCATGCTTTCCGCAACAGGGATGATAATTTCCATAGACTCCTATGGACCTATAACTGATAACGCTGGCGGAATAGCTGAAATGGCAGGTTTCGATGAGAAAACAAGGAACGAAGTTACAGATCCGTTGGATGCTGTTGGAAATACAACGAAAGCAGTTACAAAAGGTTACGCTATAGGAAGCGCAGCCTTAGCCGCATTGACATTATTCGCGGCTTTCAAAACTGTTATTACCACAGCATATCCAGGCGCTTTAATTGAAATAGACAATCCTGTCGTAGTTGCTGGCTTATTGATCGGAGCCTCTTTACCATTCTTCTTCACATCATACCTCATGAATGCCGTTGGAAAGGCTGCATATGCAATAGTCGAAGAGGTCAGGAGGCAATTCAAGGGGAACGAAGGTATATTGAAAGGAACTGCTAAACCGGACTATGGAAAGGCTGTTGACATAGTAACTAAAGAGGCACTCAGGCAGTTAATGATACCTGCGCTCATCGCTGTACTCACACCACTCGCTGTCGGATTCATTCTTGGACCATTGGCGTTGGGCGGGCTTCTGCTGGGTGTAATACTCTCCGGATTCCCACTTGCGATCATGATGACAGTCGGTGGAGGAGCTTGGGATAATGCAAAGAAATATGTGGAACAGGGTAACTATGGAGGCAAGGGATCTGATGCACACAAAGCAGCCGTTGTAGGAGATACAGTTGGGGATGCAACAAAGGATACAGCTGGTCCTGCTATAAATCCATTGGTAAAAGTGGTTAACACAATATCAATTCTCTTCGTCACTATAATAATGACACACTATCTACTGAGCTCAGTATTTCCGATAATTCCGCTTCTTCATCCTTAAAAATTATTTATTTCATTTATTATTTTTATTAATTTCAAATTTTCTTCTAAATCGTGGACTCTTATTATATCTGCACCATTCATGAGGGCGATGGAATTGAATATAACACTTGATAATGCTCTTTCCTCGACACTTTCATTCATTATTCTCCCAATGAATCCCTTTCTGGAAAGGCCTATGAGCAAAGGATATCCAATCTTAAATTCTTTTATGAATCTTATGATATCTAGATTGTCCTCCATCCTTTTACCGAATCCAATGCCAGGGTCCAAGATTATTTTATCTTCAATATCATACTTCCTAGCAAGCGAGACCCTTTCATAAAAGTAACTTAGTATTTCAAGAATAACATTGTCATAATAAGGATTTTCCTGCATATCCTTGAAATTCCCCTTCTTATGCATCAGTATTAGTCCGGATCCGTATTTTTTTGTCAAAAGAGCCATTCTTTCATCCTCCATACCTGTCACATCATTAATGATATGGGCTCCCATTTCAAGGGCTTGCTCAGCCACTTCAGGTCTATATGTATCAACTGATACAGTCAACCCTTTCTGCAGAGCAGTTTCTAAAACAGGTTTTATTCTCCTCCATTCTTCTTCTGCTCCAACAGGATTGCTTCCAGGTCTGGTACTTTCTCCACCTATATCAACCATATCAACTTTCGAATTCTTTATTTTTTCAATTGATGATTCTATATCATTCGGATCTAATCTGCTACCAGGAAAGAAAGAATCGGGGGTTGCATTAAGGATCACCATTATATTTTTCCTTTCAAATGAAAGTAACTTGTCTCTGATGCTCATTTGAGTTCTCATATTTTTGTTTACATAACCAATATCTTTAATGTAGTCATTCACCTCTTGATATTTGTTGAAGGGAATTATCCTGAAAGAGCCTGCATTGAATCCTCTTGAATCAAAAGTCTTATTACTGGGACAGAGGAGGAAGTGGCAGTAACCTTCTATTTCATTTTGTGCAATTCCAAAAAATTTTTCAATAAATGAAGCGTCATGTAAGAAATATAAATTATTCTTCCAAGATTGAGAACTGAGCATGAGGAACACCCTGGATTGTGAGGACATTGGAAGATGAAACGAAACCCATCTCTATTGCCTTTCCAACTGACCTATTTCCAACAAGATTTGCCACGGAACATGTCAAAAATAATTCTATGAACTGTTCTTCCGTTACAAGCATATCTTTATAGAAACTCTCAGAAATTTTAATCTTATATTTACCCTCTCGAAACTCCTTTCCAATGAGTTCCTCGTCAGCGGCAGCCAGAAGAACATCCTGTGGCGTCCTGTAAATTTTTACCCATATCACTTCCTATTCACCACCCTATAATGATCTGTTCTTACCTCCATTATTTCTCCCTTTGTAAGAAGAAGCTTAACTGTCCTTTCAACATCCGCTTCTGTCATTCCAAGCCTTGATGCCTCTTTTACTATTCTACTAATATCAGCACCTTTACCGTCAGGTGAGGCGCTATCCAGTTCTGATATTATGTCTATGAGTTTAGGTACTGCCTTCCTCTCTTTGCTTGAAACGCCCGTCATAAGTGTATCAATATCCGGAATTCCATTAATTACTGTGGTCTGGTTCAGGAAATAATCCATCAGGTTCTTTGCCCTTTCGACATCTTCATTGGTGATTCTGTCACTTAATCTTATCCTAGCCGATGCCTCAGATAACCTGATAATAGCTTCAAGCTGCCTGGGAGTGATGGCTATTGATTCAGCTTGATCTCCAGACATCTTTCTCTTTGCCAGATAATAATTTTTTATTTCTTCCCTTGCAGACGGTGATAATATGGGATTGCAGAATTTTCTGGCGTAAACAATATACTTCCTCATCAAATCAGGATCAATAGATGCCTTAAATTCAGATCTTTCAGGATTCTGACCGCTGGCAAGTTTTTCACCATCGGAGTGAACTCTTAAAATGTAATCTGCCATATCTCCATCATATCTACCAGGTTTATCGACGAATATGAATATTAAATCAAATCGTGAAATAAGGGACGGAGGAAGATCTGTTTGAACCACAAATGACTCTTGGTCATCATATCTTCCATATTTAGGGTTAGCAGCGCCGAGAACAGCGCATCTTGACATAAGTGTTGCATTTATCCCTGCTTTTGCTATAGTAACCGTTTGCTGTTCCATAGCTTCATGCATTGCACTTCTATCATCTTTGTCCATTTTATCAAGTTCATCTATTGCAGCCAATCCACCATCAGCGAGAACAAGTGTCCCTGCCTCCAGAGTCCATCTACCTTCAGAAAAATCATCCTTGACTGCAGCTGCGGTGAGACCTGCTGCAGAGCTCCCCTTTCCTGATGTGTAAATAGATTTAGGCGCAACGTTAACTGCATATCTCAAAAGTTGACTTTTTGCAGTCCCAGGGTCTCCGAATAATAGGATATGTATCTCTCCTCTTACTGTTGTACCATCCTCAAATCTTTTTCTAACACCACCAAATAATTGGAGGACAATAGCCTCTTTCACTTTTTCTACTCCATATATGGTTGGGGCAATACTTTTAACAAGTTTTTCATACGCATCAGGTTCATTTGCAAATTTTTTTATAAAATCCTCGTCGTCCTCGCTTATCTCTACTTCTTCGTACTCCGTGGATTCTTTTTCCACATACAAACCGTCAAGGAAAATTTCAAATTGAGTGGTAGGAATAGGGCCAAGCATCTTCTGTTTTCCTTTGAAAATACCACTTACCATTACCCTGTCACCAGGATTGAATTTACCGCAAAGATCATCCGTTAGATGTATGGTTAGTTTAGCGGGCTGGGAGGCTCCTCTCAAAAGCTCAGGTTTCTCCTGTATCTCAATTGTTTGTGTATCTGTAAATAAGCTTTTCTCAGGGATGAAGGTGAATTTGATCTTATCCTCCTTGCTCTTGCCACATATATTGCATGAAAAAGGCTCAATCAATCTTGTGCCATCCTGGGGATAAAGGTCTATATCACCTTTATATGAACATTTATAAGCTGCCATGATGATTGTTGGTATAACCTCAGTAGCTCTCTTAACTATTCCATCCACAAGTATGAATTTATTGAGATCATCACTCCTTAAATCCCTGATATTTTTCTTTAAATCAGGAAGTTTTGATGATATTCTTATGATTATTTTGTTTTCTTTCCTGCTTTTAAATTCCTCAGGAAGAAATTCAGAATAAAGCTCTTCCCTGAGGAGATCAATATATCTGACGGGCTGGTTGATAAAATTTAGAGCAAAATCCCTGTTCTTTTCATCGAGTTCCTCGTATTTTATGATAAGGGATCTCTCCCTTGGGAACTGCGAAATAATCCTTGAAATTTCCAAGGCTTTGTTAGTAAGTATATCATTCCAGATTGATCTGATCTCTTCATCCCTGAATTCTCTCATTTTACATGCATATTCCTGTAATATTTTAGGTTTCGTTATCAAAATATTATTTGGTTGAAGATAAAATATAACTGGCTCTAGAAACCTTTTTGTAAATGTTCTTAATCCATCCTCCTGAGAATGCAGGTGTTGTGTAGCCTGGTAGCACAAAGGCCTTCCAAGCCTTTAGCCCGGGTTCAAATCCCGGCACCTGCATACCT
>ERZ1669251.114-NODE-114-length-30623-cov-13.029541_pt1 | contig 30623 bp, 36 predicted proteins | sample MGYA00579294_ERZ1669251 | MGnify/ENA primary metagenome ERZ1669251 (study PRJEB41166, sample SAMN08046056) | hot springs metagenome | biome: hot spring; feature: acid hot spring; material: thermophilic sediment; isolation source: thermophilic sediment from acid...
AGAGATTCTGAGAACTTTATCAGCTCATCTGGATCTGCTAAGGTCCAGCAGCTGATAATGAGGAACAATGAAGTCGGCTTTCATACATCGTTTTGCATGACGGAGTAGCTCCCGTTAAAGGGGAGTAACCCTCGAGACCTCGGTAACCTTCGCCATAAATGGCGGAGAGGGGTCAGGGTTTGCAATTTTTTAACCTGTTTTTTGTCATTTTAACCGTTATAATTTCAAACATTTGTCAGTATTTTTTAAACTATTTTTTAAAAATATTTCAGAAATATTTAAAAAAATCTACACATGTTTAGTTCTCATGGCTTCAGTTGACGATGAAGAAATGATAAAACAGAAAATACTTAAACAGTTAATCTCTCAAAAAACCAATGTTCAATCTTATGACGAGCCTGTAGTTTTAACTGATGACACGTTTAACGATTTTATATCTAAGAACGAAAACGTTGTGGTTGACTGCTGGGCAGAATGGTGCTATCCCTGCAGAGTTGTTTCACCGATCGTTGATGAACTTGCCAAAAAGTACAAAGGCAAAATAGCCTTTGCTAAGCTTAACGTTGACGAGAACCAGCTGACCGCGATGCAGTACGGCATAATGAGCATACCAACTCTTTTGATCTTTAAAAACGGGCAACTTGTAGACCAGATAGTAGGAGCGCTCCCAAAAAAGTTGATAGAAGTTAATATATTACGGGCTCTAGGTGTATGACTATGAGCTTAATATCTGAAGACGATCAGGCTGTATTAAAAGAAGTCTTTTCGAAGAGGCTCCAGAACCACGTAACTCTTGCAGTTTTCACTAAAAAAGAAAATTGCGAGTACTGTAAAGAGCTCGTTGAGCTTGCAAAAGAAGTTGCATCGTTAGATCAGAGACTGAGTTACGAAGTTTATGATTTTGATGAAAACGCTGAAAAAGCAAAGGAATATAACGTGGAAATGGCTCCAGCAATAGGTTTTTCAGACGGCACAAAGTACAATTTTCATTTTTACGGCATACCTGCAGGTTATGAGTTCAATGCTTTTATAGATGACATAATAGATGTTAGCAGAAATTCTACAAGGCTTGCGCCTAGCACAATAAACAAGCTAAAAACGATTGACAGGGATGTAAAGATCCAGGTCTTTGTCACACCATCCTGTCCATACTGCCCAAGGGCTGTAAGGCTTGCCCATCAGTTTTCTATGGCCAATCCAAAGATAAAAGGGGATATGGTTGAGGCGCTTGAGTTTGAAGAGCTCGCAAACGAATACGGTGTAATGTCTGTTCCCCATATAGTTATAAACGGATCATATGTTTTCATAGGGGCGGTCCCAGAAGCCCAGTTCTTAAGCTATCTCTTTGACGCTCTGGAAGGCAAAGAAACTCAGGGTCCGCTAGAAGGCGGAGAAGTTTCAGGGCTTTAACCTAATTTTTCTAGGTCTTCTAATGAATCAACGTCAATAAGTGAATTTTTGTCGATCTGCTCCACCGGTATAAAGTATACGCTGCTAAGACGGAGAAGAATTCTCTTAACTTCATAATCTTTGTGATTTATCATTTTTTTGCAGGCTTTTAAAAGAGCGTCTTTCTTGTATCCTGCGTGAATAACTTCAACGCTCCCATCTGGCCAGAGGGGGACAGCCGCTTCATACATCATTTCGTTTAGATAGAAGTTGATCGATCTGAAGAAATCTGGCAAAACAAGGGGCGAATCCCCGGATATAACAAGCACATTCTGGTTTTTTGCGGTCTCAGTCCCGCTACATATCCCTGCAATCGGGGTATAGTCTTCTATCTTATCTTTTGCGATGTTAAGTTTTAACCTTTCAGCTATTTCTCTGTAGCCTTCTTTAAGTTCTTTTACTACGAGTATGACGTCATCTGAGCCGCTTTTTACAGCTGCATTAGCGACCCATTCTAAAAGGCTTCTGGATTTATATTTATAAAGCAGTTTATCGCTCCCAAACCTGCTAGATTTCCCTCCGGCCAAAATTATTATTGAAAAACTCATACAGCTTTAATTTAATTTTCCAGATAAAAACCTTTAACCTCATTTCTGAAATTTTTATATAAAAAACGATTAAATTTTAAAAGATAAATCTAAGGTCTTTTTAATAAAATAATATGGGAGTTGATCTATCGCCTCTTATCGAGGATAGCTTAAAGCAAGAGATTCAGCTAGATAACCTGAACGGCAAAAAGCTTTCTATAGATGCCTATAACGCACTTTATCAGTTCCTGACTACTATAAGGGGTGAAGATGGTTCTCCTCTCATGGACTCTCAGGGGAGGATAACAAGCCACCTAAGCGGTCTTTTTTACAGAACTGTAAACTTTATAGAAAAAGGGCTGAAAGTCGTTTATGTTTTTGACGGTAAGTCGCCTGAACTCAAAGCGAAAGAAATAGAAGAAAGAAGAAAGGTAAGGGAGGAAGCCCTTAAAATGTATGAAGAAGCAAGGGCACAGGGCAATGAGGAACTAATGAAAAAATACGCTACAAGAGCAGCGTTTCTTAAAAGCTACATGGTAGAGGACTCTAAGAAGCTTCTTGAACTTATGGGCGTTCCTTGGGTCGATGCACCATCAGAGGGCGAAGCTCAAGCCGCATACATGGCTCTTCGCGGAGTTACATGGGGTTCTGTATCTCAGGATTACGATTCTCTGCTCTTTGGGTCACCCCGGCTTGTGAGAAACCTTACTGTTTCTGGAAAAAGGAAGCTCCCGAACAAAGATATTTATGTAGAAATATACCCCGAAATAATCGAAACGGAAAAGATCCTTAAGTTTTATGAAATAACAAGGGAACAGCTAGTTGACATAGGAATACTCATTGGCACTGATTTTAACATGGGGATAAAGGGCATTGGACCAAAAACCGCATTGAAACTAATAAAAAAGTATGGCAGAATAGAAAACATAAAGGAAATAGACCACCTGAGCGAGTTTTTGCCTCAGGATGTTCTTTCAGAAGTAAGGAAGATCTTTCTTGAACCCCAAGTAAAGGACGTGCAACAGCTGGAGTGGAAGCAACCAGACGAAGAAGGCGTGATAAAATTTTTGTGTGACGAGAGGAACTTCTCTGTTGAAAGAGTTAAAAACGCCCTTAACAGGATAAAAAAGAGGCCGGCAGCTGGTTCTCTTGATCAATGGTTTTAGCTCTAACTCGCAGCTAGTTGAGTCTCTCATCAGAGACGGTTATATAAAGAGCGAAGTCGTAGCTAGGGCTTTTTTAGAAGTTGACAGATCAGATTTTGTATGGCCTGGAAGTGAAAAGCTTGCTTACGTAGATGAACCTCTGATCCTTGGTGACACCGGCCAAACTATCTCGGCCCCGAGCATGATAGCGATCATGCTGGAAGCTTTAGAGCTGAAAAAGTACGAAAACGTTCTTGAAATAGGCACGGGTAGCGGTTACAGTGCCGCCCTGATTTCCAGAATCGTCAGGCCTGGTTCTGTTTTAACTGTTGAGCTTAATTATAGGCTTTACCTCTTTGCCCGTAAAAACTTGGAGAAGTACAGCAATGTAATTCCGGTCTTTGCTGATGGTAGCAAAGGTTTTCCTATGTTCTCCCGCGAAGAACTCTACGATAAAGCGGTAATAATGGCAGCGGCTCAGAGCGTTCCAGAAGAAGTTCTTGCTCAAGTAAAGGAAAACGGGTTTGTCCTCGTACCTGTAGGCGGAAGGGGTTATCAAGAGCTTAAAAGAAAATGGAAAAACGGCAGAGAAGAGAGCTTCGGAGGCTGTATCTTTGTGCCTTTAAGGTCCATCCTGGGTTAAAGGTTTAATTTTATATTTTGTATAAGTAGTGGGTGATATGAACAGGACTGTTTCGGTTAACGATGGAATAATAGTTAGCATGAACAATAAAAGGGAAGTTTTCAGGGGTTCTGTACTCATTGAAAACAATAAAATAGTTCAAGTTGAAAGGAATTCATCCAAGTTAAAAGCAGACGAAGAGATAGATGCTAGGGGATCAATAGTTACCCCAGGTTTTATATGTTCTCACACTCACCTTTACGGTATACTTTTAAGAGGCGCTCCGTTGAAGCTTATGCCCCCTAGCGATTTTACTCAGAACCTCCAGAGAATATGGTGGCCTATGGACGAAACAATGAACGGCGATGATGCGTACATAAGCGCGCTTACCGCGTCTTTAGAGCTTTTGAGAACTGGCACGACAACTTTTGCAGATACTTTCTCAGGTCCAAACACAATAAAAGGGGTTCTGGACAGGATAGAAAATGGCGTGCTTGAAGCCGGCATAAGGGGTTTTATATCTTTTGAAGCTACTCAAAGAAGAAGCGAAGAAGAAGGTTACGAGGGCCTAGAAGAAAACGAGAGGTACATAAAGAAAGCTAAAGACGATAAGATGAGCGGAATGGTCAGCATACATGCTTCTTTTACAGTTCACGATGATCTTTTAAAAGCTGGCAAGGAGCTTTCAGACAAGTATTCAGTTCCTTTAACAATCCACACATCGGAAGGCAAGTGGGATCTTTACCATAACCTTGAAAGATACGGCAAAAGGACGTTTGAGAGGCTATATGACTTGGGAATACTAGGTAAAAGGACACTCGTAGCCCACGCCGTTCAGGTCAATGAAGACGAGCTTGACCTCATAGCAAGAACTGGGACTTCAGTTGCTCACAACGCTCTCAGCAACATGCTCAACGCTGTGGGAATAGCCCCTGTTCCAGAAATGTTTAAACTCGGAATAAACGTGAGCATAGGCAACGACGGTTATATATTTGACGCATTTGAAAATATAAGAGCTACATACCTAATTCATAAGGTAAACAAGCTTGACCCCAGAGTCATGAGCTTCCTGCAGGTTCTTGAGATGAGCACAGTTAACGCGGCCAAATCCCTTGGAATTCATGAAAAGCTTGGTTCTGTTGAAGTTGGAAAGCTTGCAGACCTTGTTATAATAAAACCATCTGTGAGGCCTACGCCTCTAAACGAAAGCTCAGCATATGGTTACCTTGTTAATTCGGTAAACGGCAAAGACGTTGATACAGTGATAGTTAACGGAGAAGTTCTTCTTAAAGGTGGCAAGTTTGTAAAGATAGATATCGATAAAGTAAACGCTAAGGCAGAAAAAATAGTAAGCGATTATTGGAGGAGGCTTGCTAACGTTACTGAAAAGGTAGAAGTTCTTGGACTCTGATTTGCCATAAAATTCATAAAGGCTTTTAAGTAAGTAACTGTTCTTTCAATAGGTGAGAAGAGTTGCCGGATGGAACAGTCAAGTACCTTATAAAATTAAAGTTTACGATAGAAGGCATAGTTGAAAAGGCAGATATAATTGGAGCTATATTCGGTCAGACTGAAGGTCTCTTTGGTTCAGAGCTTAACCTTAATGAGCTTCAGAAAAACTGGAAGATAGGCAGAATTGAAATTAACATGCAATCTAAAAACGACAAGGTTTTTGGAGAGATAATAATACCATCATCTACAGATATAGTTACAACAGCACTGATAGCAGCAATGGTAGAAAGCGTTGAAAAGGTTGGTCCGTGCGACGCAAAAATTCAGCTTGAGGAAATACAGGATGTAAGAGAAGCAAAGAGGAAGCAGGTCGCTGAGAGAGCAAAAGAAATACTAAAAGAGTGGTACATTAAGTCAGCCAGCGAAGGGGAAAAGATTCAGAACGAAATTTATGAAGTGCTGAAGCCTTACAAGGTTCTTGAATGGGGGCCAGAAAAACTTCCAGCAGGCCCCGAAGTTAACAACAACGATACGATAATTCTTGTTGAGGGAAGGGCAGATGTGATAAACCTGCAGAGGGCAGGTTATTATAACACGCTCGCGCTAAACGGAGTTAAGGTTCCTGAAAGCGTCGTCCAGCTAAGGGGAAAGAAAAATCTTATAGCTTTTCTCGACGGCGATAGGGGAGGGGATCTCATACAGAAAGAGCTTGAACAGATGCTCGGCAACATACCTATTTATAGGGCTCCAGCCGGAAGAGAGGTAGAAGAACTCACGCCTGCTGAAATAAAGAGCATACTTGAAGGTAAACCTGTAAAAGCCGAAAGCATTCCAGAGATAGATTCAGCTCTCTTGGAAAAAGTTAAATCGATATATCCAACAATAAAAGAGACTCTTGAAGCTGTTATATTAGACAAAGACCTGAACGATATAGCTAGGCTTCCTATAAATGAGCTTTTGCCAGCCCTTGAAAAAGTTAGCGAAGGCAAACACATTATACTGGATGGCATAGCGACTCAGAGGTTAGTTGACGCAGCAAAGAATTACGGTTTTCTGACCATAATTGCCTTTAAGCAAGCAGACGGGCTGAGCGTTCCTGAAGGACTGAAAGTTTATACATTTTCCCAGTTAGGTTTGGGTTAATTTTTTTGGTAAATACAGCAAACCTTCATCAGGATCTCCTAAAGGCATAACAAGATCTTTTAAATAAAGAATACCGAGGTATGCTATCGTAGCTGCATCAGCTTCATGGTTATTCATGCTTTCGCTACACCCTTTTATCCCCAGCTTTTTTAAACCCATTATTAATGCTTTGAGGTCTTTCTTTCTTGGTATGCTCAGTATGTCCTGAACGCCTCCAGGATACGACTCTATAACTGCAAAACCCAAATTTTTTAAGTCTTGGGAAAGTTTTATCCCCCTTTTTGTCAGCATCCTCATTGGTCCAAGCGTTACCGGAAAGAACTTTATCCCCATCTTTCTCAGTTCTATATCGCATTTTCGAAAATGGGGACCATTTCTGTCTTCTATATCGGATCTGCCCTTGGGTATGCTTAGAGGTGCATCAACAACCACAACGTCGGGCCTTTTATCTTTAACAACGTTTATTATATCTTGGTCTGAATAAACCGTCATATAGTTGCAGTTTAAACCTTCATCCATCAAAGCTATACCTGTCTTTCTTGTACTGGAACCAGCCAAGTCTACTCCGAGGCTCAACACTATTCTTCGGCCTTCCATCTTCTGTAGAGGTTATGTTCAATGTCTAGAAGGTCAAGGACCTTTCCCACTATAAAGTTAATCATATCATCAACAGTTTCGGGCATAGAATAAAAGCCTGGGGACGCTGGCATAACTATAGCTCCAGCTAAAGATACTTTTAGCATGTTCATGATATCGATGGTCGATATGGGAGTCTCCCTTATTATAAGTAAAAGTTTCTTTCTTTCTTTTAACTGAACTAATGCAGCCCGTGTTAATAGGTTGTCAGCTATTCCGTTTGCGATAGATCCCAGTGTTCGTATGCTACACGGTGCAACAACCATAAATCTGAAACCTGCTGAACCGCTTGCTGGAGCCGCGTCTATATCTTCTTCACTGTAAATCTTCTTTGATACCTTTTTAACCCTTTGGTAAGCTTCTTTTAGCTCGTATTTAGCAGTCTTCTTAGCCGCTTCGGTAAAGATCGTGTGCAATTCAACCCCGCTCTTTTTAAGTTCCTCAGCTAACCTTACGCCATAAACTATCCCACTTGCTCCTGTAATTCCAAGTACAGCCTTCAACATACCTTTTAATGCAAAAGGACAAATTAAACGTTTTTACTTTAATAAATAGCTTGCAAAAAGCAGAACAACCAGAAGCCCCATAAAAACTCCGTAAAACGCCCACATCATGTTCTTTTCCCTTTTCTGGGCTTTCATGTCTTTATCCCTGCATTCTTTGCTACAGTATATCTGGCCTTCAGGTATGGCTTTCCCACAGACTTTACAATGTGAATGAGGTGGAATATAGAAATCCTTGGCTTTTTTCCTCTTTTCTTCAGATTCGCTCAAATACGATCATACTACCAGCTCTTTCTCCATATAAGGCTTTCTTAACTTCTGACAAACCAGTTCCTGTTACCACAGTTTTTATCTTTGACCTTTCTATTATACCTATCGATACTTCGTCAAGCAGCTCATAGGTTCCGGCCTCAAAAGACCCCTTGATCATCCTTTTTAGATCATTTACGTAAACCTTTTCCAAGAGCTTTGCAGAAGGATCTGTCATTGGATCTTTGTCAAAAACTCCTCCTGCCTTGGTCGAATTTATGAAAAGATCCGCTTTAAGGTGTTCAGCTAATAAAGCGGCAACAGCGTTTGTGCTGTGCCCGGGAGAAAGGCCTCCAGCAACAGGTATTTTTCCCAGGTTCCATGCAACTTCAGCTTCCCTTAGATCCGTTATCACCTTTGGATAAGATGCCTTAATTCCAGCTATCAGAACTTTGGCGTTAATTCTTGTTAAATCTATGCCTATTTCATCCAGCACGTCTTCGCTGGCACCAAGCCTTCTCCCTAGCTCTATCAGCTCCCTAGACCTTTTCCCCCCTCCGACTACTACGGCCAGCCTGTTCCCCTTATTTACAAATTCGTCAAACATCAAAGCAAGTTCTCGTAGTTTCTGCTCAGCGTCAGTTCCATCAAAAACCGTTCCCGAAAGTTTAACTACTACCTTCATTCTTCCCCATAGAATGTATAAAAACGTTTTAAAATTAACGTTTCTGTATTTGTAACAGGATAACTGATGCAACAGCAGTATGATTCGGTAGAGATTTATAGGGTTAAGAGGCTCCTTAATGAGCTCTCTAATGTGACGGGTCGAGGGACAGAGCTCATATCCCTTTACATTCCTCCAAAGCGACCTCCTTACGATGTAATCAATCAGCTAAAGGATGAATACGGTACAGCTTCAAACATAAAGAGCGACCAGACAAGGACTCACGTTCAGGACGCGCTAGTTCACATAATGCAGAAGCTAAAGCTTTACAAACAATTTCCTGACAACGGCCTAATAGTTTTTTGTGGATATGTTCCTTCGCCTGAAAATCCAGTTAACGAGGAGCTCATTTATTACGAAATAGTCCCGCCAAAACCCGTGCCGACTTATCTATACAGGTGCGATGACCATTTTCATTTAGACATCTTAAAATCAATGCTCAAAGAAGAAGATCTTATAGGAGTAATATCTATAGACCTTTCAGAAGCAGGATTCGGGATCATAGAAGGAGATAGGGTTGAAGTTATCGAAGTAATAACAAGTGGTGTGGGCAGCAAGCACAGGCAAGGAGGACAGTCAGCGAGAAGGTTTGAAAGGATAAGAGAAAACGAGATAAATGATTTCTTCCACAGGGTTGCTGAGCACGCAAAGGAAATATTCATAGATACTTACAAGATAAAGCGTCTTATAATAAGCGGTCCAGGAATGGCCAAAGAAGATTTCTTTAAAGGCGACTACCTCGATTATAGGCTAAAGCAGGCAACCATCGGTCTTGTAGATACTGGTTATGCAGGAGAAGAAGGTATAAGGGAAACTCTGGAAAGGGGCGAGGAGCTCATAGAGGGCGTAAGGCTTATTGAGGAAAAAAAGATAATAGAGAGGTTTCTCGTTGAAGTTTCAAAAAAAGATGGCCTTGTGGTGTACGGTCTTCAACCTTCTCTGCAGGCGTTAAAAGAAGGCAACGCTGATACCGTTATAATATCCGAAGACATTAACACGGTTAGGCTAGAAGCGGCATGCAAAAACTGTGGTTATACTGTTGAAAAATTCGTTAACAGTCCGGACGTTTATAAAGAAAAAGCGGAAGTCTCCCAACAGGCTTGCCCGGTATGTGGGAAAAGCCTCTGGAACGTTACAATCCAGGATGTAGTCGATTACGTTTCAGACCTTGCCAATCAGGTAGGCGCAAAAGTTGAGGTTGTATCTTCAAAGTCAGAAGCTGGCGTGATGTTTAAAAACTTCGGCGGTATCGCTGTAATGTTAAGGTACCAGAGAAAATGAGCATATCAACTAGATGGAACCCCGAACTGGAAAAAGAAGTTTCAAAAGAGTGGGAAGAACAAAAGCTATATAAATTTGTTAAGGATAACAGGCCGGTTTACATTATAGATACGCCCCCTCCTTATGTCAATTCTCCTGTACATATAGGACACGCATATACGTACGTTTACATGGATTCCATAGCCAGGTACAAAAGGATGTGCGGTTATAACGTGCTTTTTCCCCTGGGACTTGACAGGAACGGACTGCCTATTGAGGTTCAGGTTGAGAAAGAGCTCAAGCTGAGCGTCAGGACAACTCCTAGGGAACTGTTTGTGCAAAAGTGCAGAGAAAAGCTAGATGAATATTCTAAAGCGTCCAGCGTTTCTTTTAAACTTCTTGGAATAAGCTTCAGCTCTTATGAAAAGGGTTATGGTCTCGGGGACATGTATGAAACAGATGATCCTGACTTCAGAAAGCTCACACAGGATATCTTCATAGAACTTTATAACAGGGGTCTGATCTATGAGAGCGAAAAGGTCTCTAACTACTGTCCTGATTGCAGGATCTCACTTTCAGATGCCGAGGTTGAATATGAAGAAGAGATTACAGGTCTCTATTACATCAAGTTCACACTAGAAGATGGTTCAGACGTTGTTGTAGCGACAACAAGACCAGAACTTCTAAAAGCATGCAAAGCAATTATATACAACCCTGAAGACGAAAGGTACAAAAACCTTAACGGAAAGAAGGCCAAGGTTCCGCTTTTCAATCATGAAATACCTATACTTCCCCATCCTTATGCAAAACAAGACTTCGGCACAGGCCTAGTTATGATATGCAGTTATGGGGATAAGGGGGACATGATGGTCTTTAAAGATCTCGGGCTCAAGCCAACTTTTCTTATAGATGAGAACGGCTTGATGAACGAAAACGCAGAAAGGTACAAGGGGCTTAAGGTAAGGGAAGCAAGGAAAAAGATAGTTGAAGACCTTAAAGCTTCAGGTTATCTCGTAAAAGAAGAAAGGATAAAGCACGAAACCCCGATATGTTGGAGGAGCAAAACCCCTATAGAGTTCATACCGAGAAAAGAGCTTTACCTGAAACAGGTAGAGTTTAAAGAGGGTCTTAAAAAACTCGCAGAAAAGATGAAGTTTTACGCGCCAGAGAGCGCAGAACTTCTATTTAGCTGGATAGATTCTTTAACAGACGACTGGGTGATCTCAAGAAGGAGGTACTATGGAACTGAAATTCCTCTCTGGTACTGCAAGAACTGCGGCTACGTTTACGTCCCACCTAAAGGTAAATATTACGTGCCATGGAAAGAAAAGCCCCCTGTCGAACGCTGTCCTAAGTGCGGAAGCACTGAATTTGTAGGCGAAACGAGGATTTTTGATACTTGGTTCGATTCAAGCAATACCCCGCTTTATATTTCCGGTTATTCTCACGACAGAGAATTTTTTGAAAAGAATTACCCTGTAAGCCTTAGACCCCAGGGAAAAGAGATCGTTAGAAGCTGGCTTTATTTTACTCTTTTAAAGTCTTTTCTGGTAACCGGTAAACCGCCTTTCAGAGACGTATGGATTCACATGCACGTTGTTGACGAAAAGGGCTACAAGATGAGCAAAAGCCTCGGAAACGTCATAGATCCTATGGACGTAATCAGAAGGTATGGTGCCGAAGCTTTCAGAACATGGGTTTTCCTCGAGGGGGACATAACTAAAGATGATGTAAAGTGTTCTTACTCTAGGATAGAAAGTGCTTCAAAATTCCTGACAAAGCTTCTCAACATATCAAGGTTTATTGATCTCAATTCAAAGGAATTTTCAGAACCAGAGCATTTGTCTCTTTCAGATCGCTGGATACTCTGGGAGCTCAGATCTCTGATAAAGACCGTAAGGGAACTTAACGAATCATACTACTTTAATAAGAGTTTTACCAAAATAAGGGATTTTGTCTGGTTCCTTTTTGCCGACCACTATTTGGAAATGGTCAAACCTAGAATCTATAACCCTGAATATTCAGAACAAGAAAAGCAGTCAGCCTATTATACTATGAGAAAAGTGCTCAACGTTGTCCTTAGGTTGATGTCTCCTTACATACCGTTCATAACATATTATCTTTACAAGAATGTTTTTGGCAAGAATGTTCACCTTGAGCAATACCCTGTTGAACCTGAAGTTCCTGTAAATGAAGACCTATCATCATATACAGAAAAGATAGTCGAGTTTAATCACTATGTGTGGAATACAAAAAAGGGTTCAGGCCTAAGCCTTAAAGACCCAATAGAAATTAAAATTCCCGAAGAACTTAAGCCTTTTGAAAGGGATCTTATAGCTATGCATAATATTAAAGTTCAGGGAAAGATCTAAAAGCTTAAAAACATCGTTTTTTAACAATTTTTGAAGCCTCGGTAGCTCAGCTGGTTAGAGCGTCGCCTTGGTAAGGCGAAGGTCGCGGGTTCAAATCCCGCCCGAGGCTTATAATAATAAAAACAATAAAAATAAAAACTACTTTTTCCTTCGTATCAAGTAAACTCCGGCTCCCGCTATTACCACAAGGAACACGCCAGCTACAAATATAAGAGCATAAGAGGTGAACTGGGACGGTGCTGGACTTACGTATATTTCATCCCCTACAGCTGTAGCATAACCCTGTATTCCTATTGTATAAGCTGGGTCAGAAATCACTTTTAACGAATAGCTTTTTCCGTTCAGAGTAAGGTTTTCAGAATAAATTGTCTGCGTTGAAACAGATTTTGTAAATAATGTCATGTTTGAGTTAGAATTGTAAACCCTGTTCCATTGGCTTAAAGGCTGATTGAACTCTGAGAAATTGAGCGTTGAAACCTCTGGCAACTGTAAAAATTCCGGCATATCCAGCATGTCATGGAAATCCGCCCCAAAAAAGTTTATGTCCTCCATTTTTCCGTTTTCCATCAAGTAGAGGTGTTTGTCGATTTTAAAAGCCTTCCAAGAAAAGTTCCCTACTATCTTTGATCCATTTTTTGTGAATATCCCGCTAACCCAGATTATCATTATTGAGCTTTTAACATAGGTCGCTGCTGTTTCGTTGGCAAAAAACTTCCTGTATATTATGACGCTTACGTTTAGAACACTGATGTTGCTCTGAACATTATCTTCGCCCCCCTGCTCGTTGTCGTTCTGGCCGTGTACTAAAGCTTCCTGCAGATTCTGATAAAATTCTGTGTTATGAGGGACATTAATTATGCTTGCGCTATAGCTGTAAGAAGTTCCGTTTAGCATTTTTGAGAAAAAGCTACTAGAGGGATATTGAAAAATGGCGTAAACTGTATCATTTACATATATTTCTGCGACGTTCTTCCCAGGATATGCAAAAGCAGTAACGCTGGCTGCCCCAGCAGGTATTGCCGGATAGATCATTATGCCGAAAATAACTGGCAACATTATCAAAAGCTCATTTCTATGCATCATTGTGTTAAACTACAAAGTAGCGGTTATTTAAGGAACTTTGTGAAACTTTTATGAAACGTTAACGATTCATTTTTTTCTGCGAATTGCACAATGGGTCCCTGAATTTAAAGCTTCTGTAAGCCGCGTATGTTCTAGCCGGTCACCCTCCTCCGCATACATAATAAAGAGGGCAAGTTTTGCATTCATTAGCATCCCTTTTTCTAAAGCTTTTGAAGCCTTTCCCAGGCATCTTTCAAATTATCCGTTAACGCGTTGCTTTCCAGGAATTCATTGTTCATAAGCAGCTCGCAACCGTAGATTCCTCCTTTAGTTCCGATCACGAACCTGCTCCTCCCTGCTGGACATTCGGCTTCTGATCCTAAACCCCTTTTGCTTAGCATTTAAACCTGCGTTATAAATGTTTTCAAGGTAAAACCTGAAACCGCTCAGAATTACATGTATGCTGGAATCATAACTCTTTATCTGAGCGTATGCCCGAACAACCTGAACCCTGTTCGGGATTATCCAGCCTTCAGCTATCCAAGACCTTTGTGCTACTATTATGGTTGCTGTTTTTGCTCCCGTTTTTTGCTCATTTTTATAAAGTCAAGAGCCTGCTGATAGTTTAATGATGTAAGGGTCATAGAAATTGTAAAATCAAGACCTTCTTCTCTCAAGTTGTCAGCTGCGTTCAGAACCGCTTCAAAAGATCCTGATCCTTTTATAAAATCGTTAACTTGCTGGTGCCGTCAACGCTGAGCTGAACCTGAATTATCCCTGCTTTCTTCAAAGACCTAGCGGTTTCCCTGCTGAGCGCGAAGCCGTTTGTGCTCAGGCTCGGTTTCATATCATAACCCTTTATTCTTTTATTATTGTAAGCTGTTTTAAAGGAAGTAAAAGAGGTTCTCCTACAAGCAGATAAACTTATTCCGTTCCTATATCTGCAAGCTTTTTAATGATTTATAACAACTCTTCTAGCTTTAGCTCATCTTTTTCTTTTTTCGCATAAAAATAACACGTAAGACATCTCAGGTTGCACGCCCTCGTAAGATAAACGCTAACCGTAAAGGGTATTTTTCCATAAAATACGATGTTTTTTCCTTCGGCAATCATTAGATGGGGTAAAGGGTTTGCTGGGCATTTTTCAGCAAACGCAATGTAGTCTTTGTCTGCCCTCACCTGATGTTTAATTTTAAAAGCAAAACATCTCCTTTTTTGAGCATTCTGAAACAAAAAACTGCAAAGAGTTTTTGAGCATTAGAAAAAGATATCTTATGTATGGCAAAGAAGATTCTCGACGCAGCTGGTCTCTTCAAGATAAACCTGATCAGCGGTGAGCCATTTTATACTACATATAACGTTCTAGACGAAGTAAAATCCCCAGTTGAAAGGGAAATAGTTAACAGCTACCTCAGGTCAGGTAAGCTTAAAGTATTTGAGATAAGCAACGAAGAGATAGAAAATGAAAGGAAGACCCTGAAAAGCTCTGAGAGGCTTTCTGATTCTGATATTTCTGTCATAGTGCTTGCCAAAAAAATGGGCGGAGGATCGATCGTCTATACTGATGACTATGAGCTTCAGAACACACTCAGCAACCTTGGTATAGAATTTGATGGTGTCAAAGTGAGCAAGATAAAAAAGAAATACACTTGGATTTACAGGTGCACTTCTTGCGGAAGGGTTTATAAAAACAGGATAGAGGTCTGCCCGGTTTGCGGTGGCAGGGTCAAGAGGAAGCTTAAGAGCTCGGGTTCTACCTGAGAGTTGATAAAATTATTTTAATTTTCGGGGCTAATACTTTCTTAAAAACGTCCTCAAAATCTATTTTTGTTAAAAATGTTTTAACAACGCTTAATTATCAGTTTTGATAAAAAATAATCAATGAGCCCATCAATAGGTTTTAAAAAGTATGAACTTCCTCCACTTCCTTATAAAATCGATGCGCTTGAGCCCTACATAAGCTCATCAATAATAGACGTTCATTATAACGGGCATCATAAAGGGTATGTCAATGGTTTTAACACTACCCTAGACAAGCTAGAAAAGGTTTTGAAAGGCGAGGTAACCGGCTACGACATGCAGGGCATCGTAAGGAATCTAACATTTAACGCTAACGGACACAAGCTCCATACAATATACTGGTATAACATGGCGCCCGCAGGTAAAGGCGGAGGAAAGCCGGGAGGAAAGCTTGCAGATCTCATAGATAACCAGTTCGGCGGTTTCGACAAATTTAAAGCGGTTTTTTCAGAAGCCCAAAAATCTCTTCCAGGAACAGGCTGGACAGCTCTATATTATGATACAGAAGCAAAGAACCTTCTTTTCATAACCATAGAAAACCATTTCATGAATCATTATGCCGAGCTTCCGATAGTGCTCATAGTTGACGAGTTCGAGCATGCCTACTACCTGCAGTACAAGAACAACAGAAACGCTTACCTCGATGCATGGTGGAACTTAGTAAACTGGGACGATGCAGAAAAGAGGCTGCAAAAGTTCCTGTAAAAAGTAATAACTTATTATATATTAAATGATTATTTGTTTTTCATTTTTTCTTTAAGTTAATTATCATCGATAAGTTTATATGAAGACTCTTAATTGTATGTACTGTCATGCCTACAGTTTATGATGTTCCAGCCGATGATCTGATTTTAGAGCTAAAGGAATATCTAAAAAAATCAGGCATCATAGAACCTAGGTCTTACTTTTATTATGCTAAAACCGGTTCTCAGGCAGACAGACCGCCAGCAGATCCCGACTGGTTTTATTACAGGGCTGCAAGCATTTTAAGGAAGCTTTACATCTATGGCCCGATTAGCATAAAAGAGCTGACTAAAATATATGGAGGAAGGAAAGCCGTGGGCTACAACCTTACTCATTCTAGGCCCAGCGGCTCCAGTCACATCCGGAGCATCATCAAGGACCTTGAAAAGGCAGGCCTTGTAGCTAAGACCCCTAAAGGAAGGATACTCACAGAAAAGGGTAAGTCTACACTTGATAAAATATCGACGAAAATTTTTGAGGATTTTAAAAAAGAAAACCCAGTTGTAGAAAAACTAGGTCTTAGGTGACAGGAAATGTCAGTACCTTACCAGGGATCTTCAGACGAGGAAAAAAGGAAAGAGCTTGAGGCGCTCAAGGAAAAATATCTCAGGGTGTATTTGACCCCGGAAGCAAGGTACAGGCTTAACAACCTAAAGCTTGTAGGCAACCAGACCGCTGTCCTTCTTGAGGACCAGATCTTCCAGTTAGCGCTTCAAGGAAAGCTTGACCATCAGATAACAGATGAAGAGTTAAAGGAACTGCTTATAAAGCTCCAAAACACTAAAAAGGAGATTAGGATAAGGTGGTGAAAATGGGAAGCAGAAAGAGTTCATTTGAAAAGAAGTTCTATATGGCAAAGTTGAGGGAAAACTCTCCTGTTCCCGCTTGGGTAATGCTAAAGACTAACAGAAAGTTCAGGTTCAACTTTAAGAGAAGGGATTGGAGGCACAGGAAGCTCAGGTGAGCTGAATGGCTGACGAAGTTGCCCTAACTGTTAATTTGAAGAAAATTTTCTACCTGCCTCCTTATAAAAGAAGCAAAAAAGCTGTAAGAACGCTCAAGTCAAAGCTGAAAAGAAAGCTGAAGGTTGATGAAGTCAAAATATCTAAAGATTTAAACGAGCTCCTATGGAGCCGTGGGGACGAGCTAAGGGTCAGGAGGATAAAGGTCCTAGCAAAAATAGATAGAGAAAATTCAGTCGCTACCTTGGACATTGCGGGCAAAAAAGAAGGGAAAGAATCAGTAGAAAAACAGGAAGAAAACAAACAGCAATAAGCAATAACCTTTTAATACCCGTATTTCTCAACTTATTGTTAAGTTGTTAGAAGAACTTTTCTACCCAAAAACAATAGCAGTTATAGGTGCTTCGAGGAACAAAGAAAAGATTGGAAACATTATCTTTAGAAACATTAAATCGTCTTTTAACGGCAAGGTTTATCCCGTCAATAACAGGGCTGAAGAGGTTGAAGGCGTTCAGGCTTACAGGAACGTTTCAGAGATTCCCGACAAAATTGACATGGCCGTAATAAGCGTTCCAAAAGAAGTAGTTATAGAAGTGATGGAAGACCTAGGCAAAGCTGGCACAAAGGCAGCCATAGTCATAACTTCAGGCTTCAGGGAAACAGGAGAAGAAGGCGCTAAGCTTGAAGAGGAGCTGAAGAGCGTTGCAAGGAAACACGGAATCAGGTTCCTTGGTCCAAACACTATGGGCATAGTTACCCCTAACTTTAACGCGACGTTCACTTACGTTGACGTAAAGCCAGGTAATCTCGCTCTCGTGGCCCAATCAGGGGGTATGGGAGCATATATGCTTAACTGGGCACAGCTCACAAAAACTGGCCTCAGCTACTTTGTTGGTCTCGGCAACCAGGCAGATATAAAAGAAGTTGATGTCTTTCAGTTCCTTGCGGACGACCCCGAAACAAGGGCCATCTTCACTTATATTGAAGGGATATCTGACGGAAACAAGTTCCTTGACATAATGCCCGATATAACTAAGAAAAAGTCAGTCGTCTTCCTGAAAGGCGGTGCAAGTTCAGCGGGTGCACAGGCTGTTAGAACCCATACAGGTAGTTTGGCTGGCTCCTATGAGCTTTTTAAAGCTGCAGTTGAAACCGTTGGCGGCATATTTGTTGAAAACCTTACAGATATGCTCAACTTAGCTAAGCTGATTTCGTCAAACGAGCCCATAAAAGAAAACATCCTGATAGTAACAAACTCAGGAGGTCACGGAGTTTTAACGGTTGACGAAGTAGAAAGACAGGGTTTGAACCTCATAAAGCTTACCCCAAACGTTATTCAGAACCTTTCCATTGTGTTACCATCTTTTGTTTCTCCTAAAAACCCGCTTGACTTGGGTGGCGACGCAACGATAGAAAGGTACATAACTGCTCTCAAGATGGTTCAGGGTCTTGACTGTACAAAGCTAGTTATGGTTCAGTCTTTAGCTACAGTCAGCTGCTTGGAAGTTGCAAAAGCGTTGCAGAACTTCAAGGGAAGGGGAGTTGTAGGCGTTGTTATGGGCATGGCAGAAGATGCCGCGCTAAGAATACTTGATTCAGCTAACATTCCGGCTTTTAACTTTCCTGAAGACGCAGTAAGGGCTATAAAATATTACGTTAAGAGGAAAGAACCAGTCAAGAAGATAAGGGTGGCAGCGCCAATAGAGGACGCTGTAAAGCTGATAAACGGAAAGAAGGTTCTGAGCGATTACGAAGCCTTTAAGGTTCTCGAGATGTATGGGATTAGAGTTCCCCCGTGGGCCGTTGTTAACAACTTAGATGATGCAAAGAAAGAAGCCGAAAGAATAGGTTTCCCTCTTGTTGCAAAAGTTTCATCTGACCAACCAATACACAAGACAGAGCTTGGAGGCGTTTACCTAAACGTTGAAAGGGAAGAGCTTGAGAACGTGTTTAACAACTTGACAAAGCTTTCTAACAGGGTTCTGCTCCAGAAACAGCTTGATGGCGTTGAAGTCTTTGTGGGCGCAGTAAAGGACCCAGCTTTTGGCCCTGCTGTTCTCGTGGGGCTGGGTGGTATCTATGTTGAAGTCATAAGGAGCGTGAGCTACGGCCTTTCTCCGATTTCTGAAGACGAAGCCATGAGGATGCTTCAGGAAAGCAAAGTCTATGCAACGCTTACAGCAAGAAAGAGGAACTATAACGTGAATTCAGTAATTAGGACAATAACAAGGGTATCCAGGATGATAGTTGACCTTGACGTAAAAGAAATGGACATAAACCCGCTAATAGTAAACAAAGACGGCGCTTTTGCCGTAGATGTAAGGATGCTAATAGAATAAAAGTTTAATAGCTCGTTTTTATATTTTTTAAAACATGATAAAAGTTTATTCTAGCGTTTTTAAAGAAGGAAGCAGGATAGATAAGAAGTACACCTGCGACGGCCAAGACGTTTCTCCACCAATATCCTGGGACACGGTTCAGGGAGCTGTGGCGTATGCTCTTGTCGTTGAAGATCCTGATGCGCCAATGGGGACATTCGTTCACTGGGTAATTTATAACATAAAAGCCAACGAGCTTCCAGAAGGGGTAAACACTTCTTCTCAGCTAGGAGTTCAGGGCATTAACGACTTTGGAAAGATAGGTTACGGTGGACCGTGTCCTCCAAAAGGACACGGTGTGCACAGGTACTTTTTTAGAGTTTATGCGCTAAAAACCGAACTTCCAGTTCAGAAAAACGTAACTTCAAAGGCTCTTAGAAACATGATGCAGGGAAAAATAATCGATCAGGGAGAAACTTACTGCGTTTACTCTAGGTAAATTTACGGTTCTCATTTCTGATCATAATCGCCAAAAACATTATATATTAATAAATTATCACCAATAAGGGAAGGATAAAATGTCCCAGAAACCTCATCTGAACTTAGTTGTTGTAGGACACGTAGATAACGGGAAATCCACTACCATGGGTCATTTCCTGTTTAACCTGGGAGTTATAGATCCAAGGGAAGTCGAAGAATACGCAAAAGAATCAGAAAAGCTCGGAGTTGGCGATTCTTTCAAGTACGCATGGGTGCTTGACAGGCTAAAAGAGGAAAGGGAAAGGGGTGTAACTATAGATCTAGCTTTTCAGAAATTTGAAACAAAGAAGTACTTCTTCACCTTGATCGATGCCCCAGGACACAGGGACTTCGTAAAGAACATGATCACTGGAGCCAGCCAGGCAGACGCAGCTATTCTTGTAGTTTCGGCAAAAGAAGGAGAAACAGAAACAGCTCTAGCGGAAGGGGGTCAGGCAAGGGAGCACGCGTTCCTTCTTAAGACGCTGGGTGTGAACCAGCTTATAGTTCTGATAAACAAGATGGACGCAACTCAGCCACCCTACAGCAAAGAAAGGTATGAACAGGTAAAGAAGATGGTACAGGATCTTCTCAGGCTTGTTGGTTATAAGGTTGACACGATCCCAATCATCCCAGTCTCAGGCTGGAATGGAGACAACCTGACAACCAAGTCTGACAAGATGCCATGGTATAACGGCCCAACTCTTCTTGAAGCTTTGGATCAGTTACAGGTACCTCCAAAGCCGGTTGACAAGCCTCTCAGACTGCCGATTCAGGACGTATACAGCATTACCGGAGTAGGTACAGTGCCTGTTGGAAGGGTCGTAACTGGAGTACTCAAGGTTGGCGATCAGATTATAATAATGCCTCCAGGGCTTAAAGGGGAAGTTAAATCCATCGAGACGCATCACACCCAGATAGAAAAGGCAGAGCCAGGTGACAACGTAGGGTTTAACGTGAGGGGCATAGCAAAACAGGACGTAAAAAGAGGCATGGTAGTTGGTCATCCAGACAGTCCCCCAACAGTAGCTAAGGAATTCATAGCTCAGATATTTGTAGTATATCACCCGACAGCTATTGCGGCAGGCTACACGCCTGTGCTTCATGCGCACACAGTACAGCAGGCAACCACTATAGTTGAAATAATTCAAAAAGTTGATCCGAGGACCGGCCAAGTCGTCGAAGATCATCCAAAGAGCATCAAGACAGGAGATGCGGCCATTGTTAAGCTGAAGCCGTTGCAGCCTATATGCTTAGAAGTTTACAAGGACTTCCCAGAAATGGGCAGGTTTGCTCTCAGGGATTCAGGAAGGACCATTGCTGCCGGAATAGTAAAGGAAATCACTCAAAAAGGTTAATTTATCTTCTTCTTTATCGTTTTCTTCTTGAAAGCTTTGTTCTATTTCTTCATAAACGTTTTCAAAGTTAGTTATTATTGAAGTTATCAGTTTTTTAGCTTTTTCAAGGTTTTCTTTTTTAGGATCTTCAAGCAGCTTTATAGCTTGAGTGCACTGGTTCATCAAACTCCCTATCCTTTCGTCAACAACTTCGTTAGCTATGGGTAAAGTTGTCCTTAACGCTTCTTTGTACTCCTGTATAAGGTAGACCAATCCTCTTATTTCTTCTTCTGTCATCCTTTTACTATCAAACAGCAAACCGCTTAAAAAGCTTTATTAATATTTGAGCCCGCCTTCTCTGTATATTTTGATACCAGGCGGCGTTATTACTATTCTGTCCTCCCCAAGCCTCGCTATATCCCCTCCCATGCTCATGACAAATTTGTAAAGCTCTTCCACGCTCTTTGAAAGCTCATCAAGTGACTTTTTGACCAGGGGCGTAAAGCGAATTATGACTATGTTCCCTGCAGAAACATCATCCTTTATCTTCTTTACGTCTTCATAACTTTTGATAGGATATGCCTTCAAATATATTGTTTTTTCGCTCTCTTTTTGCATTATCAAATATGTATGATAAAAATAATAATAAACGCTTTTCGGTTTTATTATTGATCCACCCCTATAACACTGTTTTAAAAATTTTTCTGAAATATTTTTTAAAAAACCTCTGTATTTTCATCAAAAATATTTTTTGTTTTTGTGGTTAGATATAACAAAATGTATATATATTATGAATTAAAAAAGCCAATTATATGGGGGATGAAATAGTTGATAAGGCCGTTGAGCAGGTAAGGGGCCTTATGGACAACCCCGCTACCCTCAGCAAAAAAGAGGATTCTTCGCTCGTTGGCATGATATCTTCCTTTGAAAAGATGGTAAACAACCCGGTTATCAGGAGAATCCTGAAGTATTCTACTGAATACTGTGAAAAAGATGGCGGTAACAGGCTGGAAGTTGCCCTCGAGCTTTTAATAGGGAAGAGGAAAAAAGCTTGTTATAAGTGCCAGATAACAGAAAAAGCCTTATCTTACGTATTCAAAAAAGCGTCAGAGTCCTTTGGGTTTACTCAGGAACAGATAAACAGAACTTTAAGCAACGCGTACTGGAGAAAAGGCGTTGCAAGCACAGTAAAGGGTATAGCTCTTTTTGGTGTAAGAAGGCCGTTTGTGCCAGGAGCTCCTTATCAAGTTGTCTGGAACATAACAAAGGCATGCAACTTCAACTGCCTGCACTGTTACGAGAACGCGGGAAGAAAGGCAGATGACGAAGCAACTCCCGAAATGGTTATGCATGGAATAGAAAAGCTCGCAAAAGCAGGGGTAACTTCTCTGGCTTTCTCAGGAGGAGAACCAACCCTTCTACCTCACATGATTGATTATGTTAAAAAGGCAAACGACCTCGGCATGTACGTTGCCATGGCTACAAACGGCTGGGTATTCGCTAACAGGAACGTTGTCAGAAAGTACAAGGAAGCTGGCCTTCAGTTCGTCCAGATAAGCTTAGACGGCGTTGATCCTCAAGTGCATGATTCCTTCAGAAGGGTCAAGGGTTCATGGCAGAGAGCAGTACAGGCCATAAAGAACTGCAGAGAAGAAGGGATGTTCGTTGAAATTTCCATGACTGTAACAAAGTACAACATCAACGACGTGCAGAAGATGATGGAATTTGCAAAGCAGCTAAATGCGAACTGGCTCATGGTCTATAACTTTGTGCCTACGGGAAGGGGTAGAGAGATTGTGGCTGAAGATCTTGAACCTCATCAGAGGTATGAGCTGTTAAAGATGCTTTATGAAAGCACTGGCAAAGGAGGAACCGAATACCTTTCTACGGCTCCTCAGTATGCAATGGTAGCTCAGGTCGTAGAAGCTCAGAAGCATCTCGGCAAAAACATAGTTCCCACTCACTTCTATAACCCGCAGTATTCAAACCCAAAGCTGAAGAACCTAGCTGACTTCATAGGAGGATGCGGTGCTGGCAGGTTTTACATAAGCATAGAACCTAACGGCGATATCTTTCCGTGTGTGTTCTTCCCCCATGATGAAGAAGTAAAGATTGGTAACTTATTCAAAGATGATTTTGAGGAGCTCTGGGTCAAGTCTCCATTGTTAGAAAAGCTCAGAAACAAGGACATCCTTGAAGGTTACTGTGGTTCATGTCCTTACAGGTACACATGCGGAGGTTGCAGAGCAAGAGCTTACAACTATTACCATGACGTTTTGGCCCCTGATCCTGGCTGCATACTGAACCAGAAAGAATGGGAAAAGCTCAAAATGGAACTCACAGTAAAAGAAGGCGCAGAAGAACTGGCTTCTGGCGGCTTAGCTATAAAGCTGGATTGAAAAGCTTTATATACTCAACTTTTATACACTAACCTGAACATTTGTATGTTTTTATCATATTTTTCTCAAAAATTTTAAATTTTTTAAGAAAATTTCCTCTTATAAATTAAATATTCCCATTATTGTCTTCTTAAATTTATATTGTTAGAAAAAGCTTAAAAGTTATATTCCCTTTTGCTTATTAAAGATGAGTTTAAATCAGCAGACCCAGGTTTCCGCTCGTGGGAAAAAATCCTTTGAGGTCATTGTGATAAGGGACAGGTGTAAGGAGTGTAGCCTTTGTATAGAGCTCTGTCCACCTAAGATCCTTGAAAGAGAAAACTCCTACAACAAGTTCGGTTACAGGCCAACAAGAGTAACAGATAATTTAAAGTGTGTGGGTTGCAGGATCTGTGAGTACGCATGTCCTGAATTTGCAATATTTGTTAAAGAAGTGAAGCCATGATGGAAAAGGGTAAGGTTCTTTACGTTACAGGAAACGAAGCTGTAGTTGAAGGAGCCATCGCAGCAGGCTGCAGGTTTTACGCCGGCTACCCGATAACCCCATCTTCTGAAATAGCAGAAGAAATGTCAAAGAGGCTGCCAGCTGTCGGAGGCATGTACGTTCAGGGGGAAGATGAGCTTGCTTCTATAAACATGATTGTTGGGGCTTCAATGGCAGGTGCAAAAGCAATGACTGCAACGTCTGGTCCCGGCTACAGCCTTATGCAGGAAGGTATAGGTTTAGCGGTGGCTACAGAAACCCCGGTTGTAATCGTTGACGTAATGAGGGCGGGTCCAAGCACAGGTATAGCTTCAAAAGCATGGCAGGGAGACCTAATGCAAGCTAGGTTCGGTTCTCATTCAGACTATGAAATAATTGCTCTTTATGCTTCCAGCGTTCAGGAGGCTTTTGATCTTACTGTGGAAGCTTTTAACCTGGCAGAAACGTACATGAGCCCTGTAGTACTTCTCAGCGATGGGGTTCTTGCTAGGATGAGGGAGAGGCTTTACGTTAAAGGTCGGGATGAGCTTGTAATAGTTAACAGGAAAAAGCCAATGGAAAGCCCTGAAAACTACCTGCCTTACAAGAGAGGCGATGATTATATACCAACAATAGCAAATTTCGGAGATGGCTATGCAGTGCTTAAGGACAGCTTAACTCACGATGAAAGGGGTTACTATTACGAAAGGCCTGACATTCAGGCTAAATTTGTTCTCGGGGTTACAGAGAAGATCAGGAGGAACGCCAGCAAGATATACAGGTGGCAGGAAGAATATACTGAAGACGCTGAAGTTCTTTTTGTTGCTTCCGGAGTGATGGGCAGGATAGCTTCTGTAATGGTTAGGGAAGCTAGAGAAGAAGGTAAAAAATGGGGGGTCTTCAGGCCTATAAGCATATGGCCTTTCCCAGAGGACGCACTAAGGAGGGCCGCGAGAAACGCTTCAAGGGTTATTACTATCGAGATGAGTGTGGGAAAGCTCATCTATCCGGTCAAATGGACTCTCAGAGACGGCCAGGAAGTATCTGTTCTTCCTTGGCTGAGCTACGAAGCTCCTTCTCCTGATGATCTGTTAAACCTTCTTGAGGTGAAAGCCTGATGGAGATAACAGTTCAGCATCCTCTGGAAAGGTACATAAGGAGCGAGAAGATGCCCACAACCTGGTGCCCGGGCTGTGGCATCGGAACCGTTGTTCAGTCTTTCCTAAAAGCTATAGACGAGCTAGGGCTTGATCCAAAGGATCTCGTAATGATAAGTGGCATAGGCTGCACCGGAAGGGTTCCTCACTACCTCAAGTTTGACGGCGCCCATGTGCTTCACGGAAGGGCAATCCCTGTAGCCCTAGGTGTAAAGCTCGCTAATCCAAAGCTGAAAGTAGTTGTCTGGGGTGGTGACGGTGACATAGCATCCATTGGGGGCAATCATCTTATACACGCCGCCAGGAGAAACGCTGACCTGACTGTCATAATGATCAACAACTTCATCTACGGGCTTACAGGAGGACAGGTTGCGCCTACAACTCCAAAGGAAACAGTTACCTACACTTCTCCTTACAACCCTGACAGCAAGCCTTTTGATGTAGTTAAGCTCGTTGCGGCTGCAGGAGCAACATATGTAGCAAGGTGGTCAACTGCTTATCCCGTTCTCCTGAAAGAGAGCATAAAGAAGGCCCTCAACCACAGGGGCTTTTCTTTTATAGAAGTTATTTCTCAGTGTCCAGAAATTTTCGGCAGGATCAACGGCTTTAAAGAACCGTACGACCTTTACCTCAAGATAAAGAAAGTAGGTCAGATAAGAAGAGGTATCAGTCCGTTTGAAGCAAAGTATGACTGGAATGAAGAAATAAGCCTCGGAGAGTTCGTGAACAGAGAAGAACCCACTTACCTCGAACAGCTTGAAGAGATAAAGAAAAAGGCAAGAGGTGAGAAAGCATGAAACACGAAATAATAATAGGCGGAAGGGGAGGTCAAGGGGTACAGCTAATGGGTTACCTTCTCGGTTATGCTTTTGTAAAGTACAGGAACCTCTATGTTGTGCAAACAGAAGAATACGGGGCGTCAACGAGGGGCGGTGAGTCGTATACAGAGCTTATTGTGTCAGATAAAGAAAGCGATGTAGCTGCCGTAAAGGTTAGAAGCGCGGACATCGGGATCTTTATGTTTCAGGGAGCATGGGACGCGCTTTCAAACAAGGTAAAAGAGGATGGCATTATAATATACGACGGTTCTTTGGTAAACCCTGACAAAGGTAAAAGGTTTGACATCAGGGCCGGGGACCTTGCCAGGGACGTTTTCAAGACTGCAATTGTTGCTAATATGATAATGCTCGGCTCTATGAGCGCGATAACTGGCATAGTTTCCATTGAGGAGTTGAAAAACTCGATAAAAGAAGTCGTAAACCCGCGCTTCATAGAACTTAACACAAAAGCTGTTGAATTTGGATACAGCGAAGCTCTAAAGCTTTCCAGCACTTCTGTAAAGCAAGAACGTTCTGGAAGCAGTAGCCTATAAATAAAGCAAACTTTTTATTTTCCCTTATGTCAATTGTTGTTGCAGCCCGGTCGTCTAGGGGCCAAGGATACCGGGCTCTGGATCGCCCCCAGACGGGTCGAGGGGATACCCGGTGACGGCGGTTCGAATCCGCCCCGGGCTAATATTTTCTATTCTGGCTTTCAGGTATCAAGATCTTGGCTCAGGATTATGAAATAGTTTTTAAAAGGCAATCATAATTTTTTTAGAAATATTATTAAGCTATAACGTAGTTATATTTCAGAAATATGCTCGAGATAAACAACTTAAAAGTTTCAACGAACGGCAAACTTATACTCAACGGCGTAAGCTTATCTTTTAGCGATAAAAAAGTTTACGCTATAATGGGCCCTAACGGTTCAGGTAAAACCACTCTCGCTTATTCTATAATGGGCCATCCAGACTATAGAATTGAAGAAGGAAAAATATCTCTCAATGGCGAAGATATAACCCAACTTCAGCCTCATGAAAGAGCAAAGAAAGGCCTGTTCTTAGGCTTCCAAAACCCTGTTGAAATACAGGGACTCCCGGTTCTTTCTTTCTTGAAAGCCGCATACACTTCTGTAAAAAATTCTAACGTCTCAACTTACGTTTTTAACAAGCTCTTGAAGAGCAAGCTTGAAGAGGTAGGCTTCGGGAGCGAATTGCTGAACAGGAACGTTAACGAGGGCCTTTCTGGGGGAGAAAGGAAGAAGCTTGAGGTAATACAAATGTATACTCTTGAGCCCACTCATGTTATACTTGATGAAATCGATTCAGGGCTTGATGTCGATTCTCTAGAAAGCGTAGCAAAAGCGATAAAGAACTACCATACCAAGTACAGCTCTTCCCTTATCCTTGTTACCCATTATGCAAGAATTCTCAGGTATATAACTCCAGATAAAGTTATAGTAATTAGCGGCGGAAGGGCAGTTGCCGAAGGCGGCCCCGAGCTTGCTGACAAGATAGACAGGGAAGGATACGGATGGCTGCAGCAGGTTGAAGGAAGCTAAGAAAGCCATAGAAACCCTTCTCAAAGAGGTCTACAGCGACCCTTTATCTCCTTTAGCAGAAAAGCAGGCCGAGTTAGCTAAAAGGATCACGATGAAATTTAATATGGACCAGCCCTATGAGCTTAAACTCCTTTTTTGCAAAAAATGTAAATCTTATACTCCTCCTGTATTTGGAAAGACCATCAGGGTAAGGAACGGGAAGCTTGTTTTTACTTGTAAAGTTTGCGGTTCAAAATACAGGTTTGTCTTTAAGTGAAAAACGCGGAAACTGTTTAATACACAAAAGGCCAAAGCCTCATGTGGTGGCAAATGTGGGTAGATTCTCACAGCCATCATTATTTTACTTCTCTTAACGTTCTTGATTCTCTTTATAGATCTGGCCTTGAAGCTGTTGTGGAAGCCAGCTGGATTCCGGTTCGCCCGAGTTCTTGGGGAACGCTCGAAGATGTCTTCAGGTGGCTCGTTGAAGTAGAACCCCAGAGGCTTCAGAAGATAGGCTTGAAGCTGATCCCTGCTGTTGGCATTCATCCGCGATGTATATCCCCTGAGGTAAGGTTCGATAAGCTTGAATCTTGGCTTAACGATGAAAGAGTTAAAGCTCTTGGCGAAGTTGGACTGGAATCTGGTTCTGAGCAGGAAAAAGACGTTTTCGTTTCTCAGTTAAAGCTCGCAAAGAAGGCTGATAAGCCTGTGATAGTTCATACTCCTAGGGCAAACAAACTTGCTGTTGCTGTCCTTGAGCTCAAGCTTATAAGGGATTCTGGATTTCCTGAAGAAATGGCGGTAATCGACCACTTCAATTTTGAGCTGCTTAAAGGCCTTGAAAAAGGGTCTTACATGATAGGCCTTTCTCTTCAGCCTGGCAAGATTTCAGTTAATGAAGCGCTAGAAATAATAAAAAGCATAGATCTTGAAAGAACGATGATAAACTCTGACTCGAGCACGGAGCCAAGCGAGCCTCAATGGGGCCTTGAGCTTCTGAAAGAAATTGGAAAGGGAGATAAGCGGCTGGCTAGAATCATAGGAGTGGATAATGCTACAAGATTTTACAAAGCTTAACCCGATCCCAAGATCGTTTTACAAGAGGGAAACAGTCGTAGTTGCTCGAGAGCTTCTAGGAGCCCTTATTGTCAGGACATTTGGTTACAGGAAAGCTGTTCTCAGGATAACAGAAGTGGAGGCTTACAGGGGCACGGATGACCCAGCTAGTCACGCTTACAGGGGCAAAAAGGGAAGAGCCGCAATAATGTTTGAAGAAGTAGGTCACGCTTATGTATACCTTTCTTATGGGATCAACTTCTGCCTTAACGTAACCGCCAAGGCCCCAAAACAGGATGCCGGTGCAGTTCTTATAAGGTCCGCTGAACCGGTTTTCGGAACAGATTTGCTCGGAAGGCAGGGTTCAGTCTGCAGGGTCGCCAGCGGTCCTGGTAACCTTACAAGAGCTCTAAAGGTTGACAGAGCTTTTAACGGTCTTGACCTTACATTATCGGGCCCCCTTTACATAGCTCCCGGTTACCTGAAGAATTCAGAGACAGTATCATCAAGCAAGAGAATAGGCATAAGCAGAGGTACTGAAAAGCCGTGGAGGTTCTTTTTGGAGGGTAACTGTGCAATCTCCAGAAGGCCTTAAAGAATAAGCTTCAAGCTATTTATGAATGCGTTCAGACGATAATTTATAAATTTAAATTTGGAACTGTTATTGTGGATGGTCTAAGCCTCATAATGGTAACAAAAGGGCTCCGCACTTTTGCCTTTGGCATTGTAAGCGTTATGACGCCCATATACCTGGCAGTTCTAGGCTATTCGCCCTTCTACGTGGGTTTAGCACTTTTCTTTATAGTATCAGGCAATGTCTTCTCGAACATCCTTTTAACCTGGTACGGCAACGTCTTTAAAAGGAGAAACTTTCTTCTTGTTTTCAGCGTTCTTATGTCGGTATCCGGCATTTTTCTTTTTTTATCGTCAAGCCTCATGCTAATACTTCCTGCGCTTTTTGTAGGTAACATAAGCACAACAGGAACAGAGGCAGGGCCTTTCCAGTCGATAGAGACTGGCATAATACCTTCTCTCGCAAGAGAAAACAGGAGGAACAGGGCCTTTGGGACCTATAACACTATAGGCTATGCAATGTCTTCCCTGGGTGCTTTGGCCTCCTCGTTTCCCTATTATTTTAAAATGTCCATCTTTTCGTTTAGAGCCGTGTACCTTTTTTATGGCTTTGTAGGGTTGGTTCTTTTTATCGTTTATTTTCATTTAAAGAACATAGAAGCAAGCAAAAGGACAAAAGGACTGAGCTCTCTCAGAAAAGCTTCAAAAAAAGATGTTCGGAACCTTTCCTTACTTTTTTCTCTTGATGCCTTTGGAGGTGGTTTTATAACTCAATCCATATTATCTTACTGGTTTTATCTCGTCTATCACGTTTCACTGAAAAACCTCGGCCTGATATTTATGATAGTTAACATAATAACCGCGCTTTCTATTTATGGGGCTTCGCTGATAGCAGAAAAGATTGGCAACCTCCGCACTATGGTGATTACGCACCTGCTTTCTAACGCATTCCTAGTAATGATCCCTTTTGCAGGTTCTCTCGCAGGTAGCCTTGCCTTTCTTTTCCTGAGACAGAGCGTTTCTCAGATGGATGTTCCTACAAGGCAAGCCTTTATGGCAGAGATATTTGATGAAAATGAAAGGGTAATAGCAAACGCAATAACGAACACTTTCAGGAGCCTTAGTTCGCTGCCGGGCTCTCCAGTTGTAGGGCTTGCGCTTGAAAATGGCATGATTTATTTGCCGTATATAATAGGAGGGGGAAGCAAATTCATATATGACACTTCAATATACTTTACTTACAGAAAAAGGGTAAAATAGGCAACGCTTCATGTAAAATGATAATAAATTTCATTATTATATGTAAATTAATTATCAAGGTAAAATTAATAAGTAAGGATTTAACAGATATTATCGCGCAATCCCGGGCGTCATCGCCAAGGTGGGCGTTTTGCCCGAACCATGAGGCGGTGATCTCCAAATGCGCAAACATTGATGAGGATCCAACTGTTAAGTTGGAGCTGATGCTGGCCACAAGAAGCATATGACTCCATACTGGAACTTGAATCCGGTTGATCCTGCCGGACCCGACCGGTATCGGGGTGGGGCTAAGCCATGCAAGTCGTACGTCCTCCAGCCACGTGGGGGACGTGGCGCACGGCTCAGTAGTACGCAGCTAACCTAACCTAAGGAGGGGGATAATCCCGGGAAACTGGGGCTAATACCCCATAGACCTGGGGTACTGGAAGGTCCTCAGGTCAAAATGGGTGGGCTGGCATGCCGGTCCACTTGCCTTAGGATCTGTCTCTTATACACATCTCCGAGCCCACGAGACGGACTCCTATCTC
>ERZ1669251.116-NODE-116-length-30173-cov-10.143668_pt1 | contig 30173 bp, 34 predicted proteins | sample MGYA00579294_ERZ1669251 | MGnify/ENA primary metagenome ERZ1669251 (study PRJEB41166, sample SAMN08046056) | hot springs metagenome | biome: hot spring; feature: acid hot spring; material: thermophilic sediment; isolation source: thermophilic sediment from acid...
AGGTTGAGGGCTATATTGATGCCGGCAATAAGCTAATGAATGTTGGTCTGCTAAGTAATGAGGAGTTTAGTAGGTATAGGTCTGTTGTTAGGTTTAGGAATATTGCGGTTCATCAATATGGAATTGTTGATGTGAATATAATTCGTAGAATAATAAGCAATAGAGAGTATAGAGAGGTTGCTAAGCTTGGTGTTAAGGTTGTGGAGGAATTACGTAGGCGAGGAATTGATTGCTAGGCATCCCTCACCCTGATTAGTATTGGTTTTCTTAGTGGGTTCATCAATCCTGCCACGAAGAATTCCCTAGTGCCCAATTGAGCCAATGTTGCCTCGTTTACATCTGCCAAGTCCATGTATGCAGCGATCTCCCTAAGATCACCCTGGGCGCTTAACCTACTGAAGAAGACTGTGCCGAGGTTAGCCCTGATGCTAGCCCTAATATCCCTAGCAATCCTCTGGCTGGCTACAATAAGCGATAAGCCCCACTTACGGCCCTCCCTAGCCGTAGTCTCAATAACATCACCGCAGATAGTCCATTCATTCTCAGGTACATAATTCTGAGCCTCGTCTATGATGAAAGCCAAATCCAGCGGTGACTTGTTGGTTTTGACGAGTTTCCACGCAGCATCAATTACATCTGCAATTATTGCCTGCTTAACCACGAGTTCAGGATCAAGACTCAAATCAATAACAACCAGGTTTGAATTTAATGCCCTATTAACAATGTTCATAGGTAATAAAGCCCTCTTATTAAGTTCATCAAAGAATTCATTCTCTATGAAGTAATCAATGAATAACCTGGCTTTCTCAACTGTCGAATCTCTAGCACCTAATCCTCTCATACTATCCACTAGGTGCTTCGTGAATGCCGCCTTATCCCACTTAATCACCTGGCTTACCTGGTTACTTATTTGCGGATCTATTAATTGTGAGGATTGCTGCCTCTTAATCTTCTTATCACCGCTTACATAAGTAATGACGGCAACCTCCAGATACTCACCGAAAGTCTGCCAATTAAGCCTGGCCTTCTCAGCAATTACGGAGGCTATTGTTGGTGGTGAGATGGCAATCTCCTTGGACGTAATAACCCTATCCTTAAAGTATGGAGCGTAATCAACGCCACTGTGATCAAAGATTATTATGTGCTTCCCAACCCTAATTAACTCCTCAATAAGGGCCTTAACAAGCCTAGACTTACCCACACCAGTGGCGCCGAAGACACCAACATGCTGATTAACAAAACCAGCATCTAGGCTAATGGGCCAGCCACTGTACTTATGACTACCAACATTTATTGGTAGGTTTGACTTAACATAGTCATTAAGGAACCTACCATCCTTAATAACAAAGACCTTAGAGCCTGGCGTTGGTACATGCCTAACCTCAAGCACGGACTTAGTACTCGGCTTTAGGGCTGCGTAGAGCCTAACCATGGCTGAGGTGAAGGGCATGAGTATTGTTTGATCAAGGACCTCAGGCCTATCTACGAAGGGCGACCTAACCCTGTCCCTAATGAGCGGTTCGAGTTTCGTCACATTCCTAATAACACCAAGGAGTAATTCATCATCCATTGTTTGATCATGAATGATGACAAGTTGCTCCTCCAGTGCAAGGTTCTCAGCCTTCTTATAGAATTGAATCGGAACTAACCCAACTGATGCTCCGCTCGTGGTTATCCCAACCTCCATGCAACACCTATCAAGCATTCATTAATTAATCTCAAGGGAACTTATAAATAACTAATGATGAGTAAGGTATCTATAGATTATAAATTGAATGCAGAAATTACGGTAAACCTATAAATAATATATTTGTAAAACGAATAATCCATTTTATCTGCGAATTATTTTACATCAATAAAATGTAAATATAAAGGAAAAACTTAATAAGAGGAAATAAATATATTACTTTTGTTATGTCTAACCCAACTGGGTCGGGTCCTAAGATTAGTACTGAGAAGGCTGAGACTACCGATAAACAATTGAGGAAGGCTTTGAATGTGTTTGATATAGCATATCTCGTGATTGGTGCGGTAATTGGTAGCGGTTGGTTGTTTGGTTCGTTCTATGCAGCTAGTGTTTCCGGACCTGCAGCCATATTATCTTGGACAATAGCTGGTATATTCCTAATATTTGTGGCTCTTTCGTTTGCTGAATTAGGAGGTATGATCCCAAAATCCGGTGCAATAGTTAGGTATCCTCAGTATAGTCATGGAAGCTTTGCATCATATATATTTGCATGGGCATACTTACTTGGTGCTATCACAGTGCCTCCAGTGGAGGCTGAGGCTGTAGTTACATACATGTCCTCGTATGTCCCTGGTCTTGTCACATCAACAGGTGTATTAACATTAACCGGAGGTCTTATTGCCTTTGCTTTCCTAACATTCTTCTTCCTCCTTAATTATTTCGGTGTTCATGTGATGGGTAAGACAAATACTGGCGTTGGTTGGTGGAAATTAATAATACCAATACTCACCATTGCCTTGTTACTGGGCCTATTTTTCCACCCAACAAACTTTACGGCATTGCCAGGAGGATTTACACCATATGGCTGGGCACCAGTATTTCTAGCGATACCTACTACGGGTATTGCCTTTGCGTACCTAGGTTTTAGGCAAGGTATTGAGTATGGCGGTGAGGCTAAGAACCCACAGAGAGATTTGCCATGGGGTACTATAATAGGTTTCGTAATAAGTATGGCAATATACATACTACTCCAGGTTTCTTTCATTGGTGCTATTGATTGGTCAAAGTTAAGCCTAAAGCCTGGTGATTGGGCTGACCTGACATCAACGGCCTTGAGCAGTGGTCCATTTTATCAAATAATGAAAATAAGCGGTATACCAATACTAATGGCGTTCGCAATAATACTGCTAATTGATGCAATGGTATCACCATCAGGTACAGGCTGGATATATACGGGTACTAGTGCTAGGACGTTCTATGGGATGGCAGCTGATGGTCACCTACCGGACTGGTTCCTGCACCTTAATAGGTGGAAGGTGCCTAAGTGGGCTACAATAGCTGCTTGGTTAGTCGGTGCGTTGTTCTTAATACCATACCCAGCATGGGTTTATTTAGCGACATTCATAAGTTCTACAACGGTAACTACATACATTATTACAGGTGCTTCAGTAGTTGTTCTCAGGAGGACTGCGCCAAATGCCCCTAGGCCATTTAAACTACCAGTTGCATATTTAATGGGTGCTTTAGCCTTCATATTTGCCTTTTTAATACCATATTGGGCTGGGTTTACGACATATTGGGGTGTATTTGCATTAATACTTGCTGGTCTACCTTTCTTCTATATGTACACCGCAGCTAATAGATTTGGCATACGTAGATTAAACGCTGCAGTTCTTGGCATTATTTACTGGATCATATTGGGTTTATCAACCTGGTTCTTAATTTACCAGGATATAATTGTGCCTTACAACGCGGCATCAGCATCAGGGACTGCCTTAACGTTCAGCATGAAGTATTTCACACCATTCATAATTTACTGGGTATTGATGTTAATCGTGACAGTGATCTTTACGTATATAATACGTATGTGGGCTAACGAGGAGGGCAAGCGTCATATAAGTTCCGGTTGGTGGGCTGTTGCGATGCTTTTCTCCGTGTTAATTCTTGATTTTGTTGGACCATTTAGTGTTTGGAAGTCTCCACCATTACCATTCCCATGGGATACAGTGACGGCGGCCATAATAGCTCTGGCACTATTCTTCTGGTCGGTTTATAGTGGAATACTGACGAAGGACCTAGAGATTGTATTAAAGGAAATGGGTGTAATTAAGGAGGAGAAATAATTAGTCTGCAATGATTATTTAAAAATACCTTTTTATTTTTCTCCATAATCTATAATTTAATGATCATTAGGCATAACGGTTTAATACTTGCATTTGATGTTGATTGGGATACTAAGAGGTCTATTGTCTTTCTAAGAGGTATTATGGATTTAATTGATGCTGTTAAGGTTGGATGGCTTCAATTATTGAATATAGGACCCAATGGAATTAAGGAATTAACTTCAGGCATAAATACGTACTTTTTGGCCGACATTAAACTTGGCGATATTGCTCACATAAATGAGTATGTCATTAGGAGACTTAGGGATTTAGGTATTAATGGTGTGATTATGCACGCTGTAACAGGTAGGGAGAATTTAAATGGTGTAGCTAAGTTATCGCGTGATTTAGGTATTGACATTTTTCTCCTTATTTCCATGAGCTCTGGTGGTGAGTTATATGACTTAAACCTGGACTATAATGTTAAGCTTGGTACTGAGCTTGGTATTGCGGGCTTTGTTGTACCTGCCACGAAGCCCAACATCATTAGACGTGTTAGGTCTATGGTTGGTAATAACTATCAATTATTATCACCAGGCGTTGGGGTGCAGGGTGGTAAGCCTGGTTGTGCCACGGCGAGCGGTGCTGATTTTGAGATTGTTGGTAGGTCAATAATTAATAGCGAATCACCGAGGGAAGTTACTTTAAGTATACTAAGTGCTATTAAGGATCCAAGGTGTTGATTTTAGTCAGGTAATACCTTATCAATTGGCAGTAACCTATCTTTCCAATCAGATACTAATTCCAATACGAGCATGGTTTCCGTCTGCGCAATATCGGGATAAGTCGGTAGATAATTAATTAGGAAGTAACTGAGTTGTCTGAGATCCTTGGCCCAAACCTTAAGCAATATATCATAATGACCAGTTATTACATAGGCCTCCTCAATCCATGGAAGTTTAGGATCCTCATCACTATCCTTCAGGATTTTCTCAACAAGGAGCACCTGAGCAGACTTATTACCACTTGGTGCACTTCTCCTTACGCTAATTAGCACATAGGCTAATAATGAGAAACCAACCTTTAATGGATCCACTACAGCCCTATACGAGGTTATTATCTTATCGCCTTCAAGTCTCGCTAATCTAGTGGCTATTGTGGTTCTTGGCCTATTTAGAATCTCGGCTAATTTACTTAATTGCAATCTACCATCTTTCTGAATCTCCTTAAGTATTTCCTTATCCAGTTTATCTATTATCATTGTTAATAGGCTTCAGAAACAGACTGTTTTAATCTTTCTATCATGAGGAAAATAATTGATTTTAAATATTTGATTAAATGAGGTCTAATACATTATGCAGGTGACCAGGTAATCTTATACTTAGCCTTCCAATCCTCAAACTCCTTCTTCTCAGCATCACTCAATGCCTTACTGAACCTATACCAATTAGCCTTGCCCTTTGCTGAGTCAGGAGCCTCGCTTGTCTTCCATATGCAGTTCACTGGGCATACTGGTACGCAGCTGAAATCGTCCTTACACATATCCCATATTAGCCTTGCCTTACCATTTTCATCAAGCTCCAACGCCTGGTATGGACAAACGCTAACACAGGCACCGCAGCCGATGCATATGTCTTGATCAACAACGACCTTCTGGAATGGTCCTGTCTTCTCTGCCATACGGAATTAAGCCCTTAATTGGGGTCTTAATAACTATTACTATTGATACTGCATGTACGTGATTTCGGCCATAGAGTATCAATTAATAAATAGGGTAAGTACTACAGGTTAAAAAGCCTAGAGAAATTATTACTCACAGTATTCCATAGATCATCGATGCCCATGCCCTTTATCTCAGCCACAATACTGGCCGCATCCTTAACCATGGGAGGTTCAAGCGTGATACCCCTATACTCATAAGGTCCATCGCTCTCTAGCAATATCGTATCAAGTGGCGCCTCTCTAGCCACGGCCTTGGACTTCTCCTGAATCTTAATTGCAGCATTAATCGATATATAATACCCATAGTCCCTCAGCTCTTGGATAAGATTAAGAGGTCCCGTGTACCAATGAAACAAAGCCCTATCCACATCAGCCCTCCTAATCATTTCAAGGGCATCATTCCAAGCATCAGGTGCGTGAATATTAAGTGGCAGATCATAATCCTTAGCCCAATTAATGAAGACTTGGAAAAACTCAACCTGCCTATTGAAGGTTTGAGGAGCAAATCTTTTATCGAGACCAACTTCACCAATGCACCTAGTCTCAGACAACAACTTCTCAAGCTGTCTCAATTCATCAAATCCAACCTTATCCACATTCCAAGGGTGGATGCCAATACATGGCACAATGTTCTCATAGGTATTCGACAATTCAATGGTCCTCTTTGAAGATGGATAATCATCAGAGACAGCCGCAATTATTATCTCTCTAACGAACTTTGCGATCCTGCTATCCAGGAACTCGTGCAAATGAGTATGCGCATCATAAAGCATTGAATTACATTGAAGTTAAGGGATTATTAAAGGATTATTGTGACTGCTCAAGCCTGAGCACTTGGGACTTAGCCTCAGTCACATCTTCGCTCTTACCAATGATAACATGCCTTATGGTCTTAGCCAATGGCCTAGTCTCACCAATGTAGACAATATCACCAGGTCTAACCTCAATACACGAAGGAACCTTAACATGAATTTTCTTTCTCCTCTTCTCATACCTCTTATACTTAGGATCATAATGCAACCACTCATGAATAACAGTGGCAGTTCTGCCATGAACGCTCTCAACAGTAACGGTAAACACATGCCCCCTAACACTCAGGTGGCCATGCCATGGGCACTCAGGGTCATTACAAACCTTCTTAGGCGGTAAGAGCCAGGGAATACCAACATGCCTAACTCTAATAAACTCACCATTAGGCAGCTGAACCTTCTCACCAGGCCTAGGCCTCTCAGGCAGCTCCTTAACAATGACCTCAACCATCAAGCCACGTACAAATAACCCCTTTAAAACAATTTCTTTTGAAGGAACCCAAAGACTTATAAGCATGGTTATTGACTTATTAATGCCGCGATAGTCCCAGAGAGGACCGTGGCGGTCCCCAATGAATGCGGACGGACGAGCCGCGGGGATTACGTACATCCTCCTTTTCCTAATAATCAATAATGATTACTACAATATTGCATTGCCTTAGTTATTATCTTCAACGATGAATTTCGGAATAATGTTTATTAAGGGCTTTTTCGTTTGCCATTTGTATGGCAGGTGTTGGTATTTGCAGGAAGTGATGGTAAGAATAATATTTTCTCTAGTGTACTTGATTTTGTGAATGGTTTTTACCCGACACCTCTTGTGAGGTTTGATCGTTTTGGCGATGTTTGGGTTAAACTTGAGTTCTTTAATCCACTGAGTAGGAGTATTAAGGATAGGACTGTTCAGTTCTTACTTCGTAGATATTTAAATGACGAATTGCGTGGTCGCCTTGTGTTTGAGGCTTCCTCTGGTAATGTTGCGATTGCCCTGGCCGCATTGGCGAATATTTATGAGTATAGGTATAGGGCTTATACTACGAGGTATTTGCCGGAGACTACGGAAATTCTTCTCAGGGTTTTGGGCGCCGAGGTTGTTAAAGTTGATAGGGAGACAATTAATGAGGAGTTTTGGCACTGGGTTGGTGAGGAGGCTGCTAGGAATGGAGCGATTAACCTTAATCAATTTGAGAATGTTAATAATCCCGAGGGCCATTACCACGTTACTGGTGAGGAAATCGCCCGGCAGTTCAGGAGTATTGGTAAGACACCTAAGGTCTTAGTTGCTGGTATTGGCACTGGCGGGCACATAACCGGCATTGCCAGGAGACTTAAGGATGAGTTTGGTGATGTCTACATTGTCGGTGTTGAGCCTGCGGCGGGTAGCGCAATACCTGGTATCAAGAGGCTTGAGTCTGGCACTAGGTGGGTTCGTGAGATTATTAATGAGGTTGTTGATGTCAGTCTTGAGGATGCTGTAAAGGGCGTTATTACTGTGGCCAGAAACACTGGCCTACTAGTCGGCCTTAGTAGTGGTGCTGTCTTTCAAGCCTTTCTCAGGGTTAGGGAGGGGCTTGGTGATGTGACTTACTTATTGATTTTTCCTGATGATATTTATAAATACGTGGATATCATTAGTCGTTTCATGAATTCCACGTAAGTTTGGTAAAAGTTTTAATGTACTGTTTAAATAAAAACCTGATAGGACTTTTTAACCTGTACACGTATACGTGATATGATGACTGGCAGATACAAAGTATTCATAAACAGGAGGATGGGTAGGATTCTAGTTAGTGGTAAGTCTGAGGATTTATCGCTCATTGAGGAGGGCTGGAGGATCATATACGAGGACAATGACTGGAAGAATGCCTTCGAATACGCCAGGAATTATGCGGATAGGCATGATTATGTACTCGAGTGGTACCTTGAAGAGGAGAAGGAGGTTTTGAAGAATGCGTTAGTCAATTAAAGAGTCACTTAACGCGTTCCCTATCAACCTTCTTAATAACATCAATTATTATATTCACAGCCTTATCGGCGAGTTCCATAGGTATGTTTAGCGGTGGTGCAATTCTAATCGTTGACTTACCTGCACTTATTACAGCAACGCCTCTCTTGAAGGATTCATAGAGCACCTGCTCAATCTCCTTGGTAGCATATTCCTTGGTTCTCTTATTCTTGACTAATTCAACACCAATCATTAGGCCGAGACCGCGTACATCACCAATCAACTCCACGTGATCCATCTCCTCTATAAACCTCTTCTTAATGTAATCACCAACCCTCTGTGCATTCACCATAAGGTCCTCATCACTTATTACGTTAATAACCTCAATACCAGCCGCCAAAGCCACTGGATTACCACCAAAGGTATTTGCGTGGGATCCCCTCGGTAGATCCATCACGCTTGCCCTACCAACGATGGCACCGAGTGGTAGACCGGCGGCTATTGCCTTGGCCATGGTTATTATGTCCGGTTCAACACCCCAATGTTCAATTGCAAACCACTTACCAGTCCTACCAAACCCAGCCTGCACTTCATCATCGACGAGGAGTATGCCGTACTTATCAGCGATCTTCCTCAAACCTGGGAAGAAGTTCCTTGGCGGAACAACATAACCACCCTCACCCTGTATAGGCTCAAAGAATATCGCCGAAGTCTCACTTGGATCAATCATCTTACTAAATATCCAATCCTCAAGGTAACCAAGAACAGCCTCACCACATTCCTCATCAGTTAAATTCTGGCCGAAGGGACATCTGTATGGGTATGGGTATGGTATATGGATTACGTTGGATAACATTGGGTTAAAGCCATACCTCTGTATTGGTTTACTTGCGGTCAATGCCATCGAGCCATAAGTCCTCCCATGGAAGGCGCCCAGGAAGGCTATTATGTATGGTCTCTGATTCCTGAAGTGTCCACGCACTACTTTCATCGCGCCCTCTATTGACTCGGTGCCCGAGTTTGTGTAGAATACACGCTTATCGCCGCTTATTGGTACTATACCCCTAAGCATTGATGCATGCCTAACAATTAATTCGTAGTAGAAGTCGGTCATGCTATAGTGAGTAAATAACTCGGCCTGCCGCTTTATTGCCTCCACAATCCGTGGGTGGCTATGTCCAACATTCATAACAGCAATACCAGCGTTGAAGTCAATGTATAGGTTGCCATCAGCATCCTCAACAACAGGTCCATAACCCCGCCGAATAACCAGTGGATACCACCGTCCAAAGGACTGCATTATCGATGACTCATCCATCTTTATTACTTCTTGGGCCTTAGGGCCTGGTGGTTCAACAACTATTTTAGGAACGCTATTTGGGTCTATTGACCAGTACCATTTAGGTGGCATCGGCATTACCAGGATTTATCTAATTAATAAATTCTTCTTTATAGGTCTTCAGCGTTAGTAATTAAATAAATAAGTTATATTTATAGTAATAAGGCTTATTTAGTCATCAATAATTTAAGGCCGGCCAATGTTGGCGTAACTATGGCTCTACCATCATTTAAATACCTAACCTTAATTAAATTCATGCTTGATAATTTAATTAATTCCTTAATTACGTTATTTTTAATAGTGCCTGTTGATTGTGACACCATATCGATTAATGAGGCCATTGTTGTAAAGCCAAGCTCATTAACAGTTCTTAAAATCTCCAGGTCAACATCACTTAAAGTCTCCTTATTAAGTTCGAAATTATTATTCACAACACTCAATCCAAGTTTCGTTATCAATACCTCAGAACTCACTCCACTACTCACTCTAATTAACTTACCAAAGGCTTCCTGTGGTATTGACGATGAGGTTACTATTAATTCATCAAATATCCCTAGATCATGAGGAATGTGATTAGTCACTACATATATATTGCCAAGGCCCCTCACTTCCTGTAGTGAGTCCTTTATTTCATCTACAAAATCTGTTGTGAGTATGATTGAGCCCTTGGTATTACTAGCCGTGATATACGCAAGTATGGCAGCAGTTACCAGGGATTTTATTGGTTCAATAAGCGGGATACTTATGCAGCCCTTATTCATTGGTCCCCAAATATTTAACATGCTCATTAACTTCATGAAGTAGTAAAGCCTTATAGCGTTATAATCTAGGTATGTCTCAAGGACATAGTTTATTGCATCATAGAGCCTTGATGAACTAGTGAGTGAATCAAGTAATAACCTTAGATCATCATCCCTTAAATCGAGTATTTTACCCCATAGTAATGCAATTCTCGTACTTATACCTGGGCTTAATTCAATATTTATCCCAGTATTGCCACCATTATCTAGACATATCATGGATATTAACCAGTCATTATTTGGCAATACGTTATGAATTATGTAATCAAGTCCTAGCGATCCATGTATTAGTATCAGCATTAAGCATTTATTGAACTTTACCGTAGAAAAAATTAATGATTAAAATTAATGTCGTTTATCCATGCGAGGAATTTTTAAATTAGTAATTAGTACGTAGATTCAGCGTTAATGGCAAGAGGCACAAGGATGATGGCGGTTTTGGCATCATTATTGGCCCTACTAAGTAGCTTTACGTATAACATTGCCATTACGAGAAAAATACCAACGGCAGGTCTTGGTTTATTATCACTACTAAATGCAACAATTGCCTTCTCGACCCTACCAACCGCCCTAATTGGATTTGCTTATCCAAGATTAACGGCTAGGGACAATGGATTAAACATTACAGCAGCCATCAATGTGTCAACGATCTTCTACTTAATAACACTGGTTTTAACCATAGCCTACCTAATGGGTGTTTGGACTAAGATGGGGGCCTACGCATTTCTCGTACTTATCATAGCTATTCTCTCAGAAATAACCTCATACATACAGACAATAACGAATTCCATATTAATGATTAAGAATAGAGGTAGGTTTATTATAACGTCTATTATTCAATCAATTACTAAATTCATTGTTATCCCAGTTATATTGTTTCTTGGTTGGACAGTACAGGCTGTCCTCTGGTCATCATTCTTCATAGTATTCATACCATCGCTATACGCGTTCATATGCTCATTGAGATATCATGTTAATGTTTATAATACCCGTAGATATTTCAGAGAAGTTATTAGTGCATCCTGGGTCCCGCTAATGGGTTATGCTATCAATTCCTTTAGGTCCCTTGATGCCATGTTCATTGGTATTTTTGGCTATGCACAATTGAGTATTTGGTATGTAATCTTCATACTTAGTAAGCCGTTTGGTTACAGTAATACCCTTGTTAATGTAACGTATGGTGAACTCCTCGAACGTGGAAGACCAAACATAATATATAGGGACTTCCTTATAATTCTCCTAATAACTACGTATGTCGCGTTATCATTAACTTTGTTCCCAGGTGTTTACATAAATCTGGTAAGACCGAGCATCAGAAATGAAATAAGCCTACTAGTACTACCTATTGTTTTATTGGCGATAAATAGTGTTTTAGGTAATGTTAATCAGTTCATTAGTAATGTAATGCAAGGTATTGACAAGAGGGATATTGAGAGTAATCATGAGATAAGACCAGGCATTTACTTAAGAAGTCTTATTTTGCATACGCACTTGGCGGAGCTTGTCTTCACAATAGTGTATTTATCAACGATGGTGCCATTAATCCTATTATTCAGGGACTTGGGATTTACATATTATGCCGTGATTGGTGCATTGCTTTCATCATTGCTTGCCAATATTTCTGCATTGGGTTTTAGGTTCATTAGGCTCGGTAGTATTAAGTCGATATTTAATGGCAGAGTAATGCTCCTGGATTATGCATTACCATCATTATTATCAATAATTGTTCTAATACTTATTGTACATGTGATTAGGTTCACGCTTTATACAAGTATTATTATTTCACTGGTTCAGGTAGTAATTGTGTCATTAATAACCCTAGTTATTTACTTTGGCATAGCTGTGATAATATCGAGAAATGTGAGGGATTTGGTTATGATTTTAATTAGAAAAATAATTGGTACTATTACTGCTTCTCAACTCTAAGTATTTGTGGCGTCCATTTCCAGGACAGGGCAGCGTAAATTACGTAAAGTAGTAATGCGTTGAATATTGCAAATATCACCAAACTACCATAAAGTAGTCCAGGCTGCACAGATACTAATTGCACTAGGGCATTTAATTCAGGTGTTAGTAATGTAGAGACCTTAAGGGTATTAGCCACTTGTAGCGTGAATTGCAAGCCGTAATTACTAACGAGCTTTGGTACTGCGGATAGCGGTGGGACTATGGCGTAGGGTAGGTGCGCCAAGCCATTCATTACCTCGGCACTAGTCATTAATAGGAGTACTAGGATCAATTTAAGGGCTGATATTGACCTATTAATGAACCTGAACGACAGCACTATTAGTATTAGTAGTATTATGCCGAGGGCTACGTCCATGTAGAATACACCAGTCAATATCATAGTTGGTTCATAGACTGAGTAGAGACTTGAGGGAAGGTACGCAGGTGGCTTGCTAAGTATTGACCAGGCAACCGTCGGTGAGTATAGGTAAACCTCATACAGGTATAGCCCAGCGAATAACGCATAGACTACACCGAATACTAGGCTTATCCAGTTACTAATTCTGTAACCCATTAGTCTATACTCGCTTTTATCGATTGCATATCTCCAACCAAATATTGAGTTTATAAGTATACCCGTCATGGCAATTGCGCCAAAGAGTGTTGCCAGGAACAGTGGTGCATAGGTTGGGTTTAGGAATACTTGAGACCAATTAATACCCAGTGTGAAGCCTACCAGGGATGTCTCATCCTTAAACACCTCAACACCAGCTGGATAATTTATGAACGCAAATACGAGCCTAAACATAGCTGGTATGACAGTAAGGGCTACCGCCATTCCGTAGCCAATGACTACATGTTTCATTGGATCAATCCTGCCAAAACTCCTGTAGTAAAAACCAATGAATGGTAGGGCTATGGCAACACCAAAGGCTATCGCAACACCCCATACAGGCCATAGGAGGGCCCCAGCTATATTCGTGAATATCGGTAGTAATCCTGCCAGGAACACGGTTATTATCGTGCCGAAGAGCCCACCAATCGCGTAGACTGTAATTAAGTAATTGGCCATGTTATGGGCTAGGTCAACATAGACCTGGTTATTACGCCTATAACCAATTAACTCAAGTGTCGGTAGTAACCATCCCAGGCCAAGTACTGTGTAAACAAGCGGCAAGTGTACTGAGAAGGCCCAGGCGATTAGGCCCACGGCAATGTCTGTTGCCGAGACCATGGTCATCACCTCAGTATTCCACCACCTTGGCTTCTTCACGTCTTGGCATTCCCCTTAGGTATAGGTAGACCATATATACGGCTAGTGACGGCATCGCAATCTCAACAATAAGCACCAATACTGCTAACCAAACTGGGAAGTAAAGCGTTGGGTTCAACAAACCACCGGGTCCAACAGGAACACCAGTAATTACTGGCGGACCACCACTTGGATTAGGATCTGCCTGAACGAGTATGAATGGGTACCTACCAGATTCTGCAGAGACTGCACCACCTATTGATGCGAAGGCCGCAAAGAAAGGCATTAAGTAAACGCTACTCCTCTCAAAGAAGCTGGCTAATGTTTTAGCCCAACTAAAGCGGTCGAAGAAGCCAGGGAATAAGTACCACAGTGATAAAGCACCGCTCCAGATACCAAGTAGTATCCCAAATATAACCATGAATACCCAGTAGAAGACAGACACGAATGCTGGAGGCCTCTCGTAAGTCGGCCAACTGAAGTAGCCCCAGAATGCGTGGTTGAATGTTCCATAGGCAAAGAAGCTCGTTAGTGGATCAATCTTAAGGCCACTCCAGAACATACCCTCAAGAGCTGCTAACTTAAGCGGGTCATCCTGCAGTACAAGCTCGCCCTGAAGGTGTCCAATTACGAAGCCCTGTATTGCCGTTAGTACGGCCACTGTTGGTACAAGGATCTTAAGTATCATTAACCTCTCGGGCTTCCTATCATGTATGTAGAGGTATAGGTATATCGCGGCTATTATGGACCAGGTCAGTATTACTACGGCTAGTATGCCGTGGAATATGAAAACATTCGCACCCCACCAAAACATGTTCCAAGCATCTATTGGCGAAGCCCATTTAATTACATAGTCCGTTAAGCCAACGACATTCTGTCCAGTGGCTTGGTATAGGTTAATCACCTCGAGACCTGGTGGTCTCATGCTTAGTGATGCCATTACCGCAAGGATATTATAGGCGCTATAGTAGCCACCGAATGCAGCCACTATACCTATTATCCAATGCAATACTTGGTTCTTTATCTTATTCCAAGTAAATACATAAAGTGGTAGTATAATAACCTCTATTAGGAAGGCAAATAATTCAAGGTAAAACGGTAGTACTATTGCCTCACCAATCAGTGATATGAAATTACTCCATAATGTGACTAGGCCAAACTCAACCAAGGTACCGAAGGCAGCCCCAACACCGAAGAATATCGTTGATATTACCGAGAATGTCCTTGCCGTATTATACCAAAATTGATTATGTTTCCTTATGTAAAGGAATTCCGCAACTATTGCCAGGAGTATGGTGCCAAGGAAGCTCGATGCGAGGGACAAGTGGGCCAGTATGCCTACTGCAGACACAACTCTAATGTCAGTTGGCGCTCCGAGTATGGGTTGGTCCATCATTATATTATTGATAATTCTATAAGCTTATAAATTAATCAAGGTATTTACAATTTCCCAGAAATTATGTTATGTATGTTCATTAAAAATAACAGTATTTATTAACAGTACAATGTATAATTATCTATATAATTAAATATAAGTAAATTATTTCAATTCCTAAAGAACTGCCTCGCAGCAATTATCAACGGATCCCAGACCTGGGTCACAGCAGGTAGATATGCCAAGTCACTCATGAAAAGATCCTCAACAGTTGCTCCCTTAGCCATTAGTGCTGCTAATGTATCGATCTTGCCAAGTACGTAGGAACCATCATCACCAAGCACCTGCGCACCTATTAACCTCATACTACCGTCATCAACTATTAACTTTATTGTTACATAACCACCACCAGGGTAATACCTAGCTTTAGTTCTGGCAGTTATTACTGCGCTTCTTATCCTAAACCCATGCCTTATCGCTTCCTGGGTCGTTAAGCCCGTACTCGCTATGTATAGGTTCATGAACCTAGTCATTGAAGTACCAACAACCCCTGGAAAAATCATGAGTTTACCAGCTATGTTGCTACCGACAACAAATCCCATCTTATTAGCCGTGGTTCCAAAGGGATGCCAGTAAGGCTTGTTCGTTATCAGGTTCCTGGTCTCAGCAATATCACCAGCAGCATAGACATTATCAATACTTGTCCTCATGTGCTCATCAACCCAAACAGCCCCTGTCTCACCAATGCGCAAACTAAGTTGTCTAGCTAATTCTATGTTTGGTCTTATGCCTGTCGCTAGGATTACGGCATCAACCACGTACTTACCACCATCCGTAATTATTACCTGTTCATCACCCTGGTCACTGATTTCGAGAATTATCTCATTCAGCCGTAATTTTACACCATACTTGCTCAATTCATTCTTAACGATATTACCGATATCCTCATCCAGGGATTTACGTAATGGATAGCCCGACCTACCGATCATTATCACGTTCTTACCCCTAAACCTAAGAGCCTCGGCGACCTCAAGGCCTACATAGCCAGTTCCAATAATGCCTATGGTACTTACGGAATATAAGGCATCTCTTAACTTCATGGCTTCCGCGGGATGATGAACCGTAAATACACGATCACCCCTAATCGGTATGCCCGGTGTTATTGGTATCGCTCCCATTGCAAGCACTAGATAATCCCATTCAAACCTATTGCCTTTATTGGTCCGCACATAATTCTGCCCAACCTCCACTACAACGTCATTAAGCCTAACGTCAATATTCCTCACATTCCTAAAGTAATCCGGCGTATAATGCATGAGTAGATCATAGTTATCAAATAAACCCTCAAGATAGTAGGGTATTCCACAGGGTGCATGGCTAACCATATTACTCCCCTCAAGAACCACAACATTCGCATCACGCCTTAGTTTTTTCACTCGAGATGCTGCACTCATACCTGCAGCTCCTCCACCAATTATTACTACCTTCATATTAAATGCGCAATAAGGAGGAAAAATTAAATTATACTTCATGATGATACTTAACTGATTACTAATGCATGATTCCAGTGATAAGTTACTTAGTATAATTGATGAAATGAAAGAGCTTGAGAGGCATTTGGCGATATTATACGGGATCGCCGCTGCCAGGACAAATGAGCCCTTCATAGGCGCAATAATGAGAAAGATAAGCATTGAGTCTGCGATGCATAATTATATACTCACAATGCTGAAGTCACTAATTCACGAATGCCCACCAAGGAGAATCTTCGACTTGGAAACACTGTTGTCATTACAAGGTAGTATTGAGGAGGCAATAACCCATGCTAAGTCATTGATAGATTACATGAATTCCATGGAGAAGGTTAATTATGATATTACTAATACTATTATTGAGAAACTGAATGATCTTGAAAGCTACGAGGAGAATGCCGTGAAGGTATACAGCTTCCTACTCAGGAGTTACCTACCCATCACCAGTACAAGGATTGATGAGAAGCACCGTATAATCTCAAAACTAATTATTAAGTTGCTTAAGGGAATTTCAGATGATGAGAAGAATCATGAGGAGATGCTTGAGGTTGTAAGAGAAATCTCATTAAAGTAAGGTATTAAAAGGGAGTCCGCCAGGTCGTTAGCGTGGAAAAACCAAGACTTTTCATTAGAGAGACTACGGGGCTTGTTAGGGAGATTGGCCCCTGGACAGCCCTTCTAATGAATACTGCTTTCATAGCCTTCCAGTCAGGGTTTATACTGTTGATATCTAGTATGTTCAATTTCCCAAGGGGAAACCCATTAATCACCATCATAATTGGTGCGGTATTATTCCTACCACTAACAATACTACTCAATAAAATAGGCATTACATACTACAGAACGGCCAGTGACTACATATTTGTCACAAGGAACCTACACCCATCAATTGGTTTTGCCGCTATGTTCATGTTCACAATAGACCAAATGTTCTTTAATGCAGTACTAATAAGTCTAGGATTAGTTACGGGACTTGCACCTGCATTAGTAGCCATAGGCCTCTCGAATCACGTAGCAGATCTTACTCTTCTTGGTAACTCATTAATGAACAATCCATTACTGATATTCCTGACAGGCTCCATAGTATTAACAATCCTCATATTGATTAATGCAATATCAATAAAGGCAGGTAAGTACTTGGCCTCGGCGATTTCCCTATTTGGTATCATAACATTCATACTAACGATAATTCTATTCTATACCTACACACCACAAATAATTAATTCAATAAATACGGCTGCACCAAATCTATTTAGCCAAGCGGTTTCAGTATCAAGGAAATTACCAAGTTATGGGGTAATCATGGACACGATATACCTAATACCATACCTGGCCTATGTATTTCCTTTCGTAAACTTCATACTGTCAGTCGGTGGCGAAGTCAGGAGGGGTAGCGCAATACCCATTGCCGTGTTCGGAACCTACGCCATAAGCACCCTATTCCTAGTACTTAGTGTTTGGGTTATGCTTTCATCATTAGGTATTGATAGATTGAATGGATTGTTCGCAATATATTACGGCATTACCAATGGTGCTTCTTGGCCAAGCACATTACCACCACCATATCCACAGGCATTGCTCATACTTGCCATCAGGAACCCAGTGCTTCAGTGGTTAATAGCCATTGGTTCGTTTACCTGGTACATAAATGTTGTCTCGGTCCTAATAATACAAATAGCCAGGTACATACTAGCCCTATCCTTTGATAGGGTATTACCATCAATACTGGCATATGTTAATCCAAGGACCCATACCCCAGTAACAGCCCACATAACCGACCTTGTAATAACCCTGGCAATAATGTATCTATATAACTTCAGCGTGATGCCATTGCTATCGGCTACAATGGACGTGAGCACCCTGATCACAATACTCATGTACTTCATGATAATAACAATAACGGCAATAGTGCTGGGAATTAGAACTAGGTCAGTGAGCACTACATTACTCGGTGCATATGTAACTATGTTATTCTCCTGGATTGCTTATGAGGAGATAATTAATCCAGCAGCTTATCTATTCGTACAATCAATAAATACATACATAATAGGGTTCTTCGTGGCATTATTCGTGATAGGCATAGCGCTATATTATGCAATGCGCCTATACAGGCTAAGGAGGGAGAACATGGATATAAACATGCTATTTAAGGAAATACCACCTGAATGATCAATTAACCTCCATTGAGAATGCATCAATTATTCTATTACTCCTAATCCTAATAACAGTCTCGAGTGATCCACTCCTTATTATAATAGTTATTACTCCATGATCATAGTCAATTAATGATGCCTTCCAATCATAATCAAGCTCAATTAATTCCCCACTCTTCCAAACACCAATTACCTTAGGGTCAATATGCGCAATTGATAAACCATCATTAACAAGGCACCTCTTTCTAATTAGCCTAACAAAATATCCAAAACCACTAGCTACCAATGTCTCCTTATCACATCTCATTAATTCACCTGAACAATAATCATAAACTTCACGTTAAGTCTAACGTAGAGCTTTTAAAGGATTCCTATTCAGGGAGAGAGTAATCGAAATACCTATATAGCACCTAAATGCATTTATTAATAAGGTGCGAATAAACCCAGCACTATGCATTAGATGCAGGGGAGAATACAACCTATGCGGCCTATCCTACTGCCCAGTCCTCGCTGAGTTACATGCAAAGTACACACTCAAGAATATCATTAATAAGGAGCACATTGATGGATCATCACCACCAAGCGTATTTGTTGGTCGCATTGGTTACCCAAGGGTCAATATATATCCAGCAACACCACCTGTTCATGGAGACACAAGTAATCTAGAGGATCCAAGGGCCTGGCTGAACATGGGACTAGAGGACTTCCTCTCAAGTAGGTTATTACTAATTAGAGGTTCAATGAGGGTTAGGATTGAGGATGCCAGGAACCCATCGAGGATACTTCATGATATTCAAGTCATGGCATTATCAAGTAATTCTGTGGATTCGGAACTAATGCTCGAGAGGCCAGTCAGTGGTAGGTATGTACTTGATGAGCATTCACCACCCTTTGGCCCCTCATCACCACTACAAAAATTGCGTATAAATTCATTACCACCGCCACCGAGGATAATCGATAAGGTACATAGCGATACTGACCTAAGCGCCACTGAGGCGATTTGGACGTTGTATAAACACGGTATTGACGTTCACCACATATCAAAACTACTGAGTGTTGGTACACTTGGCATTGGTAAAAGGAGGAGACTCGTACCGACTAGGTGGTCAATAACTGCCGTTGATAAGCAGGTCTCTGATAAAATGCTTAGTGAGGTTCGCGACTACCCCCTCATAAGTGAGTATAGGGTCTACGTGAGAAGTATTAAGGACAATACGTTTATTGGCATATTAACACCACATACCTGGCTTTATGAGTGGGCTGAGGCCTGGTGGCCTGGTTCGACGTGGAACCTATGGAGCGGTGATACTGTTCTTGAACTTGATTATGAGGGTTACTGGGGGCGTGATGACTACCCATCAATAGGTGGTTGCTACTATGCAGCTAGGATAGCCGCACTTGAAGCCCTACGTTCAATGCATAGGCAAGCAGCCGTAATACTATGGCGTGAGATTTACCCGGGCTTCAACCTACCCATTGGCGTATGGTGGGTTAGGGAAAATATTAGGGCTATGTTTAATGGGTCATATGAGAAATTCTACGACCTAAGAGATGCATTGAGTTACACGGCCAAATTCCTAAGACTACCAATAGGTAAGTGGGTATCGAGATCCTACGTAATCAGGGTCCTCACCAAGCAATCAAGCCTAACCAATTGGTTGAGCGGTGGGTAGATGGACAACGTGACTAGGCTAGGAAATATCATCGTGAAGGAGATAAGGGTTAAGTCAGCATTGTCAAGGTCAGGCCTACCTGAGTATGACTATGCATTAAACCCGTACCTAGGTTGTCAACACGGATGTATTTACTGCTATGCCATGGACTTCACGAGAGGCGAACCTGGCGTTAGATGGGGTGAGGTCGTATACGTCAAGGTAAACCTAATACAAGTGTTATTAAGGGATATCAGAAGGTTTAGGCCGGGCATTGTTGGTGTATCCACAATAACAGATCCGTACCAACCCGTGGAGTCCAGGTACAAACTAACCAGGAGGTCAATTAAGGTACTGTGCAATGCGGGTTACCACGTTAGTATTCAAACGAAATCATCATTAATCATTAGGGATTTAGACGTAATTAGTAGGTGCGGTAGGTCAGTGGACGTCGGCTTCACAATAACCACGATGAGAAATACATACAGGGTAATAGAGCCCATGGCCGCGCATCCAATGGCAAGGGCATCAGCACTTAGGAAAATAGCCAGCCTGGGCGTTGAGACCTGGATATTCCTAGGCCCTGTACTACCTGGCATGAATGATAAAGTGGAGGATTACGAACCAGTGATTCGCCTAGCTAAAGAAACAAATTCCCAGGTAATAATTGATAGGTTCAGGCCAAGGCCAATTGTAACCAGTTTCATGAGTAGGAAATTAAACCCCATATACCGAGTAACTAGGGACTGGTGGAGTGAGACCCTGAGTTCAATAATGAGACTATGCAAGGACTATGGCGTTAATTGCATCACAGCAGAGGATGAGTGGGAAATAAGTCGAAAATGAGGAAAATTAGGTTAATGTGAGAAGATTTAAATAAAGTGGAATAGTTAATGATATATAGGGAGCGTGATTAAAATCGATAATAGAGGTAGGATAAGACTACCAGGGAAACTTGCTAAGTATGGCTCAGTGGTTATAATTGATGCTGGTGAATACTTCATCGGCATTCCAATACCCAAGGATCCATTGGTAGCAACATAAGGAGGGACGTGACTGATAGGTTGCTATTACGCATCGTGAATGGGACTTCGGTGAGGTATTAGTAAGTAGGGAGGTTGTTCATGAGATATATTATGTATTGAGTCGAATAGGACTTAGTAATCGTGAGATATTGAATAGAGATGGGGCATTAACAAGTATACCAAATCTTAAATGGGTGCCAACCACAGTTGATACAGACTTGATGGCTTTAGCATTAATGGATCAATACGGCCTTACATCAATTTTCGATGCGTATAATGCCGCAACGTGCCTGCTTTATGATAAGGATAGAAAAATGATATCCACAGATAGTGCGTATGATAAGGTTATAGGGTTATCAAGAATTGATCCTAGGAATCTCGTTTAGTATTGTGTACTTAGAAACCTTTATTAATAAGGTCGTTGACTCACATTCGGCGAATTGAGTGGCTCAGGTTGGGAATGAGGAGCAGATAATTAAGGAGATAATGAATGCTTTGTCTGGTTCTGCACGTTATATGGCTGATGAGATCAGGAGTACCTTCTCGAAGTATGTGGATATTTACAAGGGTGTTTCGGGCTTTGAGACTCAGCAGGTTAGCCTTGGTACTGTTGAGAATAGTAAGAGAGTCTTTCTGATTCAGTCATCAATTACGGAGCCGAATTACGATTCCAATAATTACCTGGTGAATGCCTTTAAGGGATTCTTCAATATTAACGAGAATTTCTACCCAACGTATTTAATGGGTGGTATTGAGTGCTATATGCAGTCATCACCAAGTGAACCCAGTGGCGTTAAGGTTAGTGGTTCTATGGTTTCTGCCTATAATGGTGTTGAGTCCGTTGAGGATAAGGATATGGGGCAGGTAATCTGTGCTAAGAAGGCTAGTATTAGATTCTCAGATAATGTTGGTGGCGAAGTAAGTGTAGATCCCAGTGATTTATTTAGAGTCGCGCTTGACGTAATTAACAACGTTAGGAGTAAGTTTAGCGGTATTCGTGATGATTTTGTTAATACGTACGGCTTCGAACCAGGGGACATAACGTTGACGGGCAATGAGGTTATGCTAAGTACGTTATTTGACCTAAACATGTCAAGTACAATGAGGGATTATATACAGAGGGTTTTCTCAAGCATTGTTCCGGAGCAAACACCAGAGTTAATGGGTCTAGGTCTTCTCTGTGGTGCGCAGCCTGACCTCGTCTTTTCATATGATGATGCAGAGAAGATATTAGTGCTTGGCCATCCACATAAGGTTAGTTCAGGAGATTGTCTCAAGTACTCAATAATTAAGTACCTTTGAATTCATCACCTTAAAAGGGGCTTTATTAAGTACTTAAAACCTCACCACCCTTTTCTTTAACTGCAAATATGAGAAAGTCAAGGACTTTATTAATCTCATCCTCGGCCTTCCTAACATCCTCAGAGCTAACATATACATGAATCTCAACCAATGGTGACCTAATTTCATGACCCTTAGGATGACTCTTAATGTAAACTCTATTACTCATCTTCATTCCCTTTTCAATTATTGGCGCCAAGTCAGCCTCAGGAACACCCTTAACTGTTATTGATCTCTCAATAAAGTGAAGTTTAGGCCCTATCTCTCGTAGTTTAGGCTCCACGTAATTCTCGAATATACCCATCATCTCGGCTGGGACCCCAGGTAGCGCAATTATTATAGTATTATCCTCCTCAACCCAAATACCTGGTGCAGTACCCACTGGGTTAGGAAGTGGCTTAGCGCCCTCGGGCATTTTTGCCTGCTTAAGCCTAGGCTCAGTTAGCTCTAAACCCTTTAATTTAAATGTCTCAATCACGAGCTTAAGCGCCTCGTCATTAATCACGTACTTCCTATTCAATGCCTTGGCCAGGTACTCGCTTGTTTTATCATCGAATGTTGGTCCTAAGCCACCCGTGGAAATCACAACCCTGACACCTCTCTTAATGGCATCCCTAAATACCTCAACCTCATCCTCCTCATTGTCAGGCACTGTTATTATCCTCCTAACGTCATAACCAAGCAGTGTTAATTTCCTGGCAAGCCAAGCGGCGTTTGTATTTACGGTCTTCCCGATTAATAATTCATTACCTATTGATATTATCCACGCTATGTAACTCATTGTGAAAAATATTGAGGAAACACTGACTTAAATGCTTTTGTACCTAATTAACGAGGACATATTAATAAATGAGTTAACTAATCAATAAATGGATTTAGGTATGAAGAGGTTTGCAATAATAATCCTGGATCTAGATGATGTTCGTCCAGATGAGGATGATAAGGTTCGAGTAACTAAAATGATTGAGGAATCTTTACAGTGGTGGCATGGTTATTTGGGGCATAATGATAAGCTGGAGCTTGATAAGTGGAGGGTGTATTACGTGGAGTGGGGTGATGAATTGATGATTGCTAGGGTATTGAACGCGCTCGGTAAATTCAGGGAATACATAAAGGGGGAGTTATGATGAGCTACTTTTAAATCATTCAATTTTAGATTCCTCATAACCGCAATTTGGGCAGTGAAGCACGTACTTAATTGCATACCTTCCATCAACTTGAACCAACGCCTTATCAACAATCGTCATCCTATGGAGACAACGTGGGCATGTATGATCACCCCTATAGCCATACTTACTCAGTATTCTCCTTACGGCATAAAGACTAATTCCCAACTTAGAGGATATTGCCCTCTGGCTTAATCCATCACTATATAGTCTTAAGACCTCATTAATAATATCCTTGGGCATTAAATCAACCTTGGAGGTAATCTTACCCTCAGCTCTAAGTCTCTCCATTGCAGCCCTAGTTCTCTGTCTAATGAATTCCCTCTCCATGGACGCCACAAAGGCTAGGACAGTCCTAAGGAACTGCCTATATGCGCCATCGAGGTTCTGGAGCACGGCCTCCTTCTCACTGGTACTAACTATTAGTAGTCCAAGCCTGTTCTCAACAATATCAAGTAGCCTAAATAGTTCCTGGAAGTTCCTAACGAGCCTCGAGGTTTCATATACCAGGAGAACCATTGGCCTTGGACTGAATAAATTACTTTCAATATCCCTAACCAAATCCCTAAAGGCTGGTCTGTCCATCACAGGTGATGCACCGCTAATAGCCTCATCAATATAAAACCTCAGTATCTGAAAACCCCTTGACTCACTCCATCGCCTTAAGTACTCCACTTGGTTGGCCGGATCCTGCATTTCTGTGGATACTCTAACATATGCTATGGCAGGAATCACAACAACGAACTTATTACAAATGCCTTTTAAACGATGCGTCTAGGTATTATTAATTACATTATAATGTATCTTCTCAATTATAAATAATATAGATAATAATGCTTAAAAGACATAACCTATTTATTCAATGAATGGTTAGGGCATTAATAACAGACCCTGTAGATGAATACATAGTCAATGAGTTGAGCAGACATGGTGTAATTGTTGATTATAAGCCAGGCATTAGTAGGGATGAATTGTTAAGGGTAATTCCTAATTATGAGGTATTGGTGGTTAGGAGCAGGACTAAGGTTACTAAGGACGTTATTGATACTGCCAACAAATTAAGGATTATAGCGAGGGCAGGTGTTGGTCTTGATAACATTGATGTAGAATACGCTAAGTCAAAGGGTATTGAGGTTATTAATGCACCTGAAGGTTCCACGCAATCAGTGGCTGAGTTAGTGATTGGTTTCATGATCACTGCAGCTAGACTCGTGATGCTCCAGGACAGGTTAGTTAAGGATGGTGGGTGGCCTAAGGGTAAGTACGTTGGTACTGAATTATTTGGAAAGGTACTTGGTATAATCGGTTTCGGTAGAATTGGACAGAGGGTTGCTGAGTTGGCTAGGGCAATTGGTATGAAGGTTCAGGTCTATGATGTCATTGATGTGAGGGATAAGGCCATTAAGCTCGGTGTTGATGTTGTAAATTTTGAGACTTTGATTAAGGATAGTGATTTCATATCAATACATGTGTCTCTGACGCCAAATGCGAAACATATGATTAGTGAGAGGGAGTTTCGAATGATGAAGGATGGCGTAATAATAATTAATACTTCCAGGGGCGAGGTAATAGACACAAGGGCATTACTCAAGGCGCTCAATGATGGTAAGGTGGCTGCCGTGGCGCTTGATGTGCTTGAGAATGAGCCGCCCAGGGAGCCTTGGGAAATAGAACTGGTTAAGCACCCAAGGGTAATAATAACGCCACATATTGGTGCAGAAACCAGGGAAGCTCAAAGAAGGATTGCCGAGATACTTGTTAATAAGGTAATTAAGTTACTTAATGAATAATAACGTTAATCACCGTGGGCTTTCAAGCCTCTCCGCGGTCATGCTTAAGGATTATAGGAGGTTTATTTCCGTTTCTCCGTATTACTGTAAAAGTTTTATACCATGTCAGCATATGCGTATTTATGGTTGATGTAAATAACATTGTGAATAAGATAATGGGTATTGCCGGAGAATTAGGAATTGCAGCATCAGTTGAGGAGTATGGGCGTGAGAGAGTCGTGATTCTTGAGATTGGCGAGGATTTCAGCATTTATGTCTCTATAGTTTGTAACAGTGAATGCGATATTGAGTACGCCATTGGTGATGAGAACTTCACGTTTAAGTCAAGCAGTATTGAGTTATTGAGGAGGGCTGTGGAGATCATTGAGAGGATAAATAATGAGGCCACCAGGGCCTAATGCCATCATAGCTTTAGGTATACCCAACCCTCAGCCTGTTTACGTACAATCTCCGCAACACCAGCATTGACTATTTTAACGCCATCTATTAATCGATCCTCCGTTATGTTTCTACTCCTCATAGAGTTCCTACAAGCGACTATTGCGACTCCGCGTCTCATTAAATCCCTTATCCTACTCTCAACACTGCTATCTCTAATAACGGCGTTTATTGCGGATTGATGAAAGACCACCTCAACTTCCGCTTCAGGAATTTCATTTATTAGGTTGTTACATGAGGTTAGTGTTTGATCTATGTTGTTAATATCCGAAACCTGTACCACGACCCTCAGCATCAGAATCACATTTAGAAATTAACTTAAAGAACTTCCCCGGTTAATCACGGTTGATGAGTGAGGCTAACATAACCCTGCCTGACTTTAACATCATCAGTGATGTAAGGGGCGTGTTGAGTGGTGTAAGGATGAGTTTAGCAGGTAATCAGTGGTTCGTTATTGATGAGTTAATGGGGTTCCTAAAGTCAATGGAATTTAACGTGTATGTTGAGACCATACCACCAGGCCTTGTGTTAAGGAGGGCATTGGGTGAGCCCCTCGTTATTGGTGGCTTGGTGATCGACGTTAAGCCTGAAATAGTATCGTTACCAACAAGCATGCTTAGTGGTTTAACGGTCAAGGATAGGTTTGAGTATGTTGAGAATGACTTAGCGATAGCGTACGTCGGCGAGCCCGTGAATGATTGGTGTGAGTTAAGGGATAGGAGGGTTGCAGTTCCGAACCCTGTCACGGAGGGTATTGGTGCATTATTTAGGGAGATATACACTGAGTACTGTGGTGATTACTCAGAGTTTGTTGGCAGGGGCTCGGTGTACTTAACGAGGATACACCATAGGGAAATACCTGAATTACTCCGTAATGGATTAGTTGATGCAGGGGTAGTTTGGAGGACAGAGGCAATTTACTGGGGCTTTAAGTACACAGTGCCCAGTAGGAATAGGGTTAGTAGATTATCCTTCGCATTAATGCCATGGGCAAGCAATGATGCCGTTAAGGTCTTCGAACTTTTACGTAGTGACAATGTTAGGCGTATGTATGAGAAGTACGGGTTTAGGTGGATTGTGGGGCATTAATTATCTTCAATGATGTAGAAAGACTTAACGTAATCAGGTTTAACCTAATGATTTAAGGCATTCATTAAGTACTTCTGCCAATCTACCTCCATTTATCTTAAGTTATGCCGTTTTAATGAAAAACCCTACTAAAGGCCCATAAGAGTGTTGTTATACTTAAGTAACATTTCCTTCATCTTAAGAGCGTCCTTCTCCAGGAGTGGGGACTCGTTTATTATCGTTATCTCGATATCCTCACTAGCCAACTCCTTCGCCAGAGGCTCGAATGGTGGATTATTCGTGTCTATGGGTTCATGCTCATCAACCCACTCACCCTTCCTGTACTTAACGCATGTGAAGTGGGTGTGCATTGGCTGGTTGCCGAAATACTCATGCCACATGTTAAGCACAGCCCTATAATCAATGGAACCGCCATTCCTGGCGAACACATGCCCCCAATCAATGACGGCAACGACCTGTGAGTGGTTAATCTCCTTAACAAGCCTAAAGGTCTCCTCCAAACTGCCGAATTGGCTTTTTCTCGCCATCACCTCGAGACCAAGCTTAACATTCTTAATACCGTTCTCCTTCATCCAATCAATGATCCTAAGAACACCATCCCTAACGGCATTATAGCATCCCTCCGGACCGAGTTTGCCGTAGTACGCTGGATGGAAAACAACCACGGTCGCGCCCATCGTCTCACCCCTATCAAGGGATTCCTGAAGCCTTGTTAAGCTGGTCTCAACCTTATCCTTCTCCTCACTACACAGGTTTATGAAGTATGGCGCATGCACGGACAGCCTAACACCAAGTTCTCTAGCAACCTCACCAGCCTCCTGCGCGGCCTCCCTGGTCATCCTAACGCCTTGCACAAATTCAACTTCCATGGCGTTTAAGCCGACCTCTCTCACATACCTAATACCGTCTATTGTACCCGCACTCCTCTTTTTCTCCTTAGCACCTATTGGAATCCCGGCAGGTCCAAGATATACCCTAGCCATTGAAGTAGGCATTGCGAACAAAACTAAAGAGTTTTGCCTCAGAAATCACTCAATAAATCAAAGATAATACACTACCTCACGCGCCTCCTCGCCCTAATTACTAACTCACCTGAAATGCCCGTCATTCTTAAGTACGATACCCAGGGCAATATCAAGTGCAAGCGGGTAGTACTGGTCAACGATCTTAAATACCTCATCGACATCAAATGCGAAGACCTCGACATTGGGTGGAGTATCCAGCAAGGAGTCTCCTGTGCGGTGATTCATTAAAGTTACCTACGACAACGACATCCACATCACTATCCTCAGCAAAGTCACCCCAGCGTAGGAACCGACTAAGGATACCGTACCACGAACCTTATCGGCAACCTGCCTAGTCAACTCCAACGCTCTATTCCTCAACTCCTCACGCTATCTAATAATCCCCTCCATAAATCCTCAACAAACATTATAATTCCCTCAGCAGCCTTAATAGCCATTTCCGCATCACTACGCGTACACCCTCGCTCCAAGCATCAACGTACCTAGTCGGTACATAGAACTTATTGAACAACTTGCCCAAATCCATTATATCATTAGAAACTTGAACTTTAGTTCATTAAGTAGGTGTGTAATAGAGTGGCTCCTAGTGGGCTTATCAATCCCATAAAGAATGGCATTTACGGCTAATTCCGATGCTTGGTGCGCCTTAAAGCATGCCCAATTATAGTCTCTTCACTCCTCATCACCCTTCGCTGGCTCCAGCGTCCTTCTTGTCATTAATATCCACCTATTAAGCTCTTCATTATCCATATTGATGTTCATGCATTCTCTATGTTGGTAATATACCTGGTCACCCAGGTCAGCACACGTATTGCCCAAGGTGCGGTGCAGTGTTGATTAAGAGGATTGAGGATAGGGTCGTTGATGTTAAGTTAGCTAATTATAAGTGCCCTAGATGCGGTTATGAGATAAGGATTAGGGGGGCTTCATTGGTGGGTATGGTAATCTATACAGGAGGTTTGTATAGTCAATGCTAGGTCTTTTCCTTGGATCATCCCCAAGGCTTCACCCAGGCTTAACCAGGGTGATCTACCTTGGGGACTCATTACTACTTCATTGTTAATCCTCTCTAGGCTTAGTACGTGTATAATGACTAACTTAATAAGGGAGCCCATTATTAATGGGCTATCAATACTTGTGTCTTACCTAGGTATTACTTAACATACTCATAGACTAGGTTACCCTTATCGTTAAGTCTCTTTCTAATCTTACCCTTACTACTTAGGCTCTCTATAGCCCTGAGTATATCGGCAACCCTGAGACCCCTGGACTTGCCCCAGGCCATTAACTCATCCTTAGTAATAACACCCCTACTAATTATGTGGCTTAACACCATATCCTCAACACCAGGTGGTTGTTGAGGAGAAGCCTTTTCGGTAACCTTAGCCTCTGCTACATTTACCTCAGCTGGCTTGGTTATGGGCTTCGTCTCGGCCTTTGGCTTCTCCTCCGCGCCATAGAGGAATGAGGTTATTGATGCCGTACTCTGCTCCTTACCTTCCTCCTTCTTCCTAGCTCTTCTGGACACAACTTATTTTCCATGAATTTAATTTAATAATACTTACTATTACCATCCATGGAGGTATTACGAAGCAATTACTTATAAGTGGGTTGCATGTCAATGCTCACGATGAGTAGTTCAGAGAGTAGGGTTTGGGCTGCGATTGCATGGGCTCTCCTGATAATTGGGGCTATAGTGGCCTTAATCATTAGGCCTAGGGATGATTATGTTAGGTACTGGGCCGTGGAATCCATTGGATTTACAATAGTCATTATTATTGCCTGGATACTCGTGGAGATTGTATCAATAGTATTCGCATTCACGATAGTGATACCCTTAATACTAAAGGTGCTCTACGTACTTGGCATATTCTTGGCATGGATAATTGGCGTGTTTAAGTCATTGACAGGTGATTACTGGAGACCGCCAATTATTCATGAAACCAGCGAGTGGGTTAAGAGGGTTTTACGACTATAAATCCTC
>ERZ1669251.123-NODE-123-length-29210-cov-5.720906_pt1 | contig 29210 bp, 33 predicted proteins | sample MGYA00579294_ERZ1669251 | MGnify/ENA primary metagenome ERZ1669251 (study PRJEB41166, sample SAMN08046056) | hot springs metagenome | biome: hot spring; feature: acid hot spring; material: thermophilic sediment; isolation source: thermophilic sediment from acid...
TGTGACGGATAAATGGGACATGGGAGATCTCACCTACAATCAGGGAGTCCATGGTGCTCAAGACAACGCGAATGCGCTTCTGAGGGCGGGAGTAAATTTCACAGTCCTGACAGATGACTGGCGATCTCAAACATTTAAGTCCGCATTTTTAGACTGGGCGAAAGCCGCTCAGACCGTTAATAAATTAAGAAAGATGAAAGTTGCCATCTTTGGCCAGATGCCAGGAATGGGAGATATAACTGTTGATTCATCAGCCTTTATGAGAAAAATTGGGCCCCAGATAATTCATGAAAGCATGGGATCAATATATTCGATTTTTGAAAAGGTTAGCAAAAAGGAAATCGACAATCTCATCGAAAAGCAGAAAAAATATTTCCAGATAGATCCGAAACTCAAAAGAGAAGATCACGAATATGCGGCAAGATTTGAAATCGCGATAAAAAAATTTCTCGAAACTAACGGATATGAGGCATTCAGCATATATTTCCAGGCCGTGGCAAATGATGGAAGATTCAGGCAATTACCGATGATGGCCGCATCCGATTTAATGGCCGAAGGGTATGGTTATGGTGCAGAAGGAGACGCATGCGCGGCGACACTCGTTGCGGCAGGCCATACGTTGATCGGAGATGCCCATTTCACCGAAATGTACGCGATGGATTTCAAAAGAAATTCCATCCTCATGAGCCATATGGGAGAGGGCAATTGGAAGGTTGCAAGAAAGGATAGACCGGTAAAACTCATCGATAGACCTCTTGGCATAGGCGGACTTGAAAATCCTCCAACGGTGCTTTTCAGCGCTCAGCCCGGATCGGCGACGATAGCGTCGCTTGTCGCGCTTGAAGGAGAAAGGTTCAGACTCGTCGTGTCAAAAGGTGATGTACTCGATACCGAAGAGATGCCACATGTCGAGATGCCCTATTTCCATTTTAAACCTGAAACGGGCGTAAGGAATGCCTTAAACGGCTGGCTTAAAAACGGCGGAACTCATCATGAATGTTTTAACATCGGTGATCAGACAAGAAAATGGAATTTGCTTTGCGAAATGTTAGGAATTGAATATGCGGAGGTTTAATTTTGAAAAAAGCAAAAGATGAATTAAAAAAAGCCAAACTCATTCTTGACAAAGATTATCAAATAGGAAAGATGAACAGGCGTCTTTTCGGATCATTCGTAGAGCATCTCGGCCGCGCAGTCTACGAGGGCATATACGAGCCCGATCATCCTCAGGCAGACAGAGATGGATTCAGAAAAGATGTCATAGAACTTGTAAAGGAATTGAACATGCCTATTGTCAGATATCCTGGAGGAAATTTTGTTTCCGGATATAACTGGGAAGACGGAATAGGGCCGCGTGAAAGAAGACCGAAGAAACTCGATCTCGCATGGCATTCGACCGAAACAAACCAGATTGGCATAAATGAATTTGTCGAATGGACAAAGAAAGTCAATTCCGAAGTCATGTTGTCCATAAACCTTGGGACCCGGGGCATAGATGATGCAAGAAATATAGTCGAATACTGTAACCATCCGTCCGGCAGTTATTGGAGCGATTTAAGAAGATCGCATGGATATCAACAACCGCATAATATAAAAGTATGGTGCCTTGGAAATGAAATGGACGGACCATGGCAAATAGGTCATAAGACGGCTTACGAATACGGTCGAATTGCAAATGAAGCGGCCAAAGTCATGAAATGGATTGATCCGTCGATAGAGATTGTCGCAGCGGGAAGTTCTGGATGGCATATACCTACATTTGGAGAATGGGAATCAACTGTTCTTGATCTTGCCTATGAAAATATCGATTACGTGTCATTGCACGCCTATTACGGTAATCAGGAAAACGATACTCCTAATTTTGTCGCGAAATCTTTGGATATGGAAAATTTCATAAGGTCAGTTATATCGACATGCGATTACGTGAAAGGTAAAAAACATAGTTCAAAAACGATAAACCTCTCTTTTGATGAATGGAATGTATGGTTCCATTCTCACGAAGAAGACAAAAAGATCGAGCCCTGGTCTGTTGCACCTCATTTGCTCGAGGATATATACGACTTTGAAGACGCGCTTCTTGTCGGATCCATGCTCATAACTTTGTTGCGCCATGCCGACAGGATCAAAATAGCCGCTCTTGCCCAACTTGTCAACGTCATAGCCCCGATAATGACGGTAAATGGCGGTAAATCATGGAAACAGACGATATTTTATCCGTTCAAACATGCATCGAATTATGGAAGAGGCACTGTACTTGATACGATCGTAGACTCTCCAAAGTACAATTCGAAAGATTTCTCAGATGTTCCGGTACTCGATTCAACTGCCGTTTTTGAAGAAGAAAGTGGAAATATAGTAATCTTTGCCGTTAACAGAGACCAAAAAAATGATCTTTTGCTTGAAGGAGATCTTCGCGGATTTGACGATAAATATAAAATTGTAGAGCACATAATCATGCAAAATGATGATCCGAAGGCATCGAATACAGCTGATAATCCCGACAACGTTGTTCCACAAACCCAAAAAATTAAAGACATGATCGTAAAAGACGGAAAGTTTTCTCTGCCGATATCAAAGTTTTCCTGGAATGTGATAAGACTCAAAAGAATATTCGAATGATTTATTGCCGGTGGCGTCTAATCATTCAGAATAAAGAAAGTGCCGAGACTTGAATTTTATGATGTGGCAGCCAAGAACTATGCGATTGTTGCAAGTGGAGAACGGGCACTGTACGCGAATATTCTGTTGAAAAAAGGAGTTGTATAAGGAGTGTCGGAATTATTCGAAGGTATTTCGATAAGTCCGATAAAGCGTATCTTAATCGATGAAAATATTTTGAAAGAAGTGCCTTACGTCCTTAAAGATTTGGGCGCAAGGAAAAACATAACCATCATCTGCGATCAAAATACTTACAAGGCCGCAGGAAAAGAAGTTATAGAATATTTGAAAGATTTTGATGTCACTCTTTGTAAATTCGATAAAAATCACCTTATTCCTGATGAAAGATCGCTCGGCGAGATAATTTTGAGAATGGACTCTCAAAGCGAGTTTTTATGTGCCATCGGGTCGGGCACGATAAACGATCTCACGAGGTTTGTAAGTTTCAAAACGAAGATACCTTACGGAATCGTCGCGACCGCTCCGTCGATGGATGGTTACACATCGTCCGTTTCCCCTTTAATAGTGAATGGATTCAAGCGCACATACAACGCGGGCTATCCGCAATTCGTAGTCGGAGATCTCGATGTGATCTCACGTGCACCTTACGATATGATAACTTCTGGTTTTGGAGATATCATCGGGAAGTATACCTCCCTTGCGGATTGGATGATAAGCAATGTAGTGAACGGAGAAAACTTTTCGGAAGATATCGCAAATATAGTCAGAAATTCCATCGAAAGATGTGTTCAGAATGTTGACAAGATCAAGTCAAGAGAAAAATCGGCTATCAAAAATGTTATGAATGCGCTTGTACTTTCCGGAATAGCCATGCTGAAAGTCGGCAATTCAAGACCGGCATCTGGAGCGGAGCATCACATCGCTCACTACATCGAAATAAAGGCCCTTATGAACGGACAAATTCCACCCTTTCACGGTAGTTCTGTTGGCGTTGCCGAAGTAATTGTTTCTGGAATTTATCACAAAGTTTTTTCACAAGATCGTAATGAAGTTCAGAAAATGATCTCTAAAGCAAAATTTGAATCAAAAGAGGAATACGTAGAAAGAATAAAGAATACTTACGGACCGATCTCAGATGAGATCTTTGAAGAGATTGGAGAATTTTATTTTAATAAATACGAAAGAGAGAAAAGGCAAAAAAACATAATCGCAAACTGGGATTATTTGAAAAAATGGGTTTATGAAAATGTCCCCGAATCTTACCAGATAAAAAATTTATTAAAATCAGTCGGTACCCCTACAACTTTACAAGATATTAACATTAGTATGGATTTAGATGAAATGATCAAAAATGCCAAAGAGATCAGAAAAAGATATACGATTTTGAGGTTGGCAGAGGATATCGGATTGGATATTTAAATGTAATGTTATAAAACATTAATTGGAATAAAAACAAAAATTAAAATATTTCCATCTTTTAGGGGAGGTGCAAAAATGGGTAAGTATCGTTTTCTGTTGTTGGTAGTTTCGATGATCGCCGTGATGGCAGTCGCGGCGTTAGCGGTGACGACTATAAGTGTTGTCGTTTCTCCGGACAATGGTCCATCCATTCAATATCTCGCCCAGCAATTCATGCAACAAAATCCTGACATCAAAGTAGACGTTACCATAATTTCCTGGGAAACGCTTTATCCAAGGCTACTTGCTGATTTGACCTCTAAAACTGGCATTTACGATGCGTTTACATGGGACGTTATGACGGCTGGTGCGATGCACAGTGGTTGTCTTGATCTTACCCAGTATTTCAAAGATCATCCCGACATAATTCCTGCTGGATATGACATGAATGATTTACTTCCTCTTGCTTACAAACTTGGTACATGGAATGGAGATTTGATAGGGCTACCTTACTACAACAACACTATGCTCTTCTATTACAGAAAGGATCTTTTCAACAATCCAACCTACCAGCAACAATTCTATCAGATGTTTGGAAGGCCTTTAAGAGTACCGACAACATGGGCAGAGGCCGTTGATGTGGCAAGATTCTTCACGCAGGCGTACAATCCAAAATCACCAACAAGATATGGCATAGCACTTATGTTCCCGACAACCCATACTATGTTCTACATGTTCCCACTCTTCTTTGGGCCATACAGAACAAGTACAAATGGCATTAGAGAATTTGGACCTGTGAATTTCGATTATGGAACCTACTTCACATCTGATGGAAAACCAGCCTTTGCAAATCAATATGGCCTTATGGCTCTCGAAGACATGAAGGCTTTAATGCCGTACGCGCCAGATCCGCTTGGTTCAGATTACGGGCAAACAATAGAGTACTTTGCCCAAGGAATGGTGGCAATGTGCCCGCAGTGGACAAATCCATACTTACAATTCGCATCTTCACCGGCTCTCCAGCCTGCAAGTGAGAAAATAGGAATAGCGCCAATGCCAGGTGTTTCAGTTGCCGGAAACTGGGCTTTGGGAGTCAACAAGTATATATCACCGGAAAAGCAGGCAGCAGCCGTCAAATTCATTCTCTTCTGCACGACCAAAGAATCTGGAATGGCTGTTTTAAAGAAGTTCGCGATAGCACCAGTGAGAGAATCCATTCTCGATAGTCCAGAGGCTCAGGCTGCGATTCCGTGGGTGTCCGCGCTTCCATCGATATACCAGACCGAAGCATTCAGACCAAGAATACCTCAGGAACCTCAACTCGAGAGCATAACTGACGTTTACTTCTCGAAAATGCTTAGCGGGGCAATTCCAATGACCATTCAATCGCTGCAAAGTCTTGCAGATCAGTGGAACAAAGTACTTGCCGGCGGTCAATAAAAATTAGATGGGGAGATGGAAACATCTCCCCTTCCAACGAGGTGATTAAATGAGCAAATCAAGTAGAAAAATCGCAATTTTGTTCATATTACCTGTCATTATTTTCTACCTTGTGATGGCGATTTACCCGTTTGTAAGCATGGTATACGAATCTTTCACCAATTTGAACTTGACAATGCCACATTCAGGTCAGTTCATTGGATTGAGCAATTATTTTGCTATATTTCAGGATCCGCTGGCTTTATCTTCTATAGATTTTTCTGCCATGGTCGTATACATAGCGGTTCCGGTTGAGATGGTTTTGGGACTCGTTTTTGCTTATTTGATAAGAGGTCTAAAGGGAGAAAGGGTTTTTAGAACTCTCTTTCTCATTCCTATGATGATTCCGGGAATCGTTTTTGGTATAGCGGCCCAGATGATCTTTAATTATCTCTTTGGCGCTGCGAATTATTTTCTTTCATTTTTGGGGATTCAACCCATCGCATGGCTTGGTCAGGCTTCAACGGCCCAGTTTGTGATAATATTTTTGGATGTTTTGCAATGGACGCCATTTGTGTTTTTGATAATTTATGCCGGCCTTCTATCAGTTCCACAGGATTTGATAGATGCGGCAAAGGTCGATGGTGCAAATGGATGGCAGGCCTTTTTGCACGTTGAATTTCCTACTTTAAAGCCTCTGATTTATGTGGCTTTGATAATAAGAATAATAGATGCTTTGAAGATATTCGGGAAGATTTACATGACTACATGGGGAGGACCTGGAACCGCTACATCTTCATGGTCTTTTTACATATACAAAGTCGGTGTCTCTTATGGATGGGATATAGGATATGCCTCCGCCCTTGCAGTGATTTTGCTTATAGTTAGCACAATCCTTGTCAACATACTCATAAAATTCTTAAATTTAGGAGAACAACTTGGCATTTCGAAAGAAACTTGAAAGGGGATAAAAAGATGAGACCAAAGACAAAAAGAAGAATTATAAATACCATAAGGTACATCTTTACAATCCTGATACTTGTTGTATTCTTATTTCCAGCCTACTGGATAACGATTACAGCCTTTAAGCCATCTTCTGAGTGGAACCAATGGCCACCGCATTTTTGGCCTTACCATCCAACGCTTTCAAATTTCTTTGGCGGGAATTCAGTTTCTTCAATTGAGGGGATTTTGCCGTTTTTAAGAAATAGTTTAGTCGTGTCAACGGCCGTTGCGGTGATCGCGGCTGTGATAGCGCTCCTTGCCGCTTACTCGATAGCAAGGTTTAAAACTGGGGGCATGGGTCTTGCCGGATGGATAATATCGATGAGAATGCTGCCTCCCGTTACGATAGTGATACCTCTTTACGTTATATACGCAAAAGTAAATTTGCTTAACACATGGACTGGATTAATTCTCATATATCTTGTTCCGGCAATAGCACTCGGTGTATGGATTCTTATTACATTCATAAATCAAATTCCAAAAGAACTCGATGAAGCAGCCAAAATAGACGGCGCTTCCAATTTACAAACCTTTACACATATCATATTACCTTTGAGTTTGAGCGGTTTTGCGGCAGTTATGGTTTTGACTTTTATCCAAACATGGAGCGAATTCCTCCTTGCAACTATCCTTACGAGCAATTCAGCAGCTCAGACATTGCCGGTCTACTTGGGAAGGTTCATAACGGGTTATAATATCGCATGGGGTGCGCTTTCTGCCGCAGGCCTTATAACAATGTTGCCAGTTATAGTTTTTGGAATAATATTCCAGAGGTATTTGATAAGAGGTCTCACATTTGGTGCGGTAAAATATTGATAGAGGTGATGAAATGTACGAAGATATCAAAAGAATGCTTCACAGTGCTCACATCAATCTTGAAAATTACGGCCTTGTGATGTATACAAGCGGAAACATAAGTGTAAGAATTGGAGATCATGTCATCATAAAACCATCTGGTGTTCCTTACGATGAGTTAAGGCCAGAAGATTTCGTTGTCGTCGATTTAGATGGAAAAATTATAGATGGGAAGTTAAAGCCATCTGTTGATACTGCAACCCATCTTTACATTTACAAAAACAGGCCAGATATCGGCTGCATAATTCATACTCACTCTCCATACGCGTCTGCGTTTGCGATTTTAAATGAACCTTTGCCGGTCTACAGCACAGCCCATGCCGATGTTTTCGGAATCGAGATTCCAGTTTCAGAATACGCGCCGGTCGGATCTGAGGCTATAGGGAAAGCGGCTTTAAAGGTGGCAAATAAAGCGGGAGCCGTCTTGCTTGCAAAGCATGGTGTGCTTGTCTTTGGAAGAGATCTCAAAAGTACTCTACGAGAGGCTATCTTCTTGGAAGAAGTTGCAAAGACCGCGTATTTTGCAAGGACAATGGGAAAGCCCGAACCTTTAGATAATAAAGAAGTTCAGAGGCTTTACGATTATCACCAAACACATTACGGACAGAGGTGAAGATAATGTATTTAATGGGAACGGACATAGGAACTCAGGGAACCAAGACAATAGTCGTTGATGAAAAGGGAAATTTGATATCAGAAAGTTTTCGAGAATACAAAGTTATAACTCCACGCCCGTCATGGGCCGAACAATGGCCCGGTGTGTGGGTAAAGGCGGTTATAGAAACGGTAAAAGAATCATTTTCTAAGGCAAATATTTCTCCAAAAGAGGTAGCCGGGATCGCCATAAGTGGCCTTTACGGTGGCTCTGGAATACCCGTAGACAAAAACGTCGAGCCTCTTTATCCATGTCTTATATGGATGGACAGGCGTGCAAAAAAGGAGACAAAGTGGGTTAAAGATAATGTACCAAAAGATAAAATCTTTGGGATAACAGGAAATTATGTTGATTCTTACTTTGGATTTACGAAGATAATGTGGATAAGAGACAACCTTCCTGATGTTTGGAAAAGAACATACCAGTTTGTAACGCCAAAGGATTTTGTGATATACCAAATGACCTCAACTCTCGGGACTGATTATACTTCTGCCGGAAATATCGGAGGAATTTTTGATATACGAAAGAAGACATGGTCAGAAGAGATGGGCAAGATTCTCGGCATAGATATACAAAAATTGCCCCAGAGAATTTTCAAATCTTCCGATGTAATGGGATATTTGAACAAACAATACGCCGATTTGACGGGCTTGATGGAGGGAACGCCAGTTATTGCCGGGGGAATAGATGCGCCGGTTGCGCAGTTAAGCGCGGGCGCTTTACTCGAAGGAGAACATGTAGCGATGGCAGGAACCTCGATGTGCTGGGGAACTGTCCACGATGGAAAGTATCTTACGCCGGAACTTGTGAGCTATCCGTACGTTGTTAACGATGACAGGCTTATATACACGTTCGGAGGGGGAGCGACTTCCGGCGAACTTGCAAGATGGTTTAGAGACAATTTTGGAAAGTACGAAAAAGAGGTAAGCGAAAAGACAGGCATTCCATCTTACACTTTGCTCGAATTAGAGACAAAAAATATTCCAGCAGGAAGCGATGGCGTGATCGTGTTACCATACTTTATGGGAGAAAGATCGCCGATATGGGATCCGGACGCGAGAGGCGTTATCTTTGGGTTGAGTTTATATCACACGCGATCTCATGTGTACAAAGCGATGTTAGAAGCAGCGGCGTATTCTCTAAAACATAACATGGAAGTTGCCATAAAATCCGGAATAAAATTGAATCATGATTGCTGGATCGTCGGAGGCGTTGCAAAATCTGAATACTGGGTTAAGATCTTTGCGGATGTTACGGGCTTTTCTATGAAAAGACTTGCAAATGATGTGGAGGCCCCATTTGGAGATGCCTTCCTCGCAGGACTCGGAACGAAGGTAATAGATAAGCCTGAAAGAATAAAAGAGTGGGTAAAATTCCGAAGGGAAATAGAACCTGAAGAAAAGAATATGGAAGTTTACGGAAAATATTATGAGATATACAAGGAACTTTATGAAAGCACTAAAAAAATAATGGAAAAGTCTTCATCCATTTTTGATCAAGAATAAGAGAGCTTAAAAGCTCTCTTTTTATTTTTCTTTAAATTTGTGATTCATTCCATCGATCACATATTTGACAGCATTGTCAAAACCGACACTGGATGTGTTTATGCAAAGGTCGTAAGTTCTAAGATCAAGCCACGGAATTTTTACGAAGGTCTTCATGTAGCTCTCTCTGTCACGATCATTCTGGTTTATCATATCGATGGCTTCTTTTCTTGAGATGCTGTAAAGTTGGCAGACTCTTTTTATTCTGTCTTCCATATCTGCATAAACAAAGATGCTAAATCTTTGCGGAAAGTCACGCAATATGTAAATAGCACCCCTACCAAGAAAGATGGCAGACCCTTTTTGCGCTATTTCTTTTATGAATTTAGATTCGAGATCAAATAGTTCTCTATCGCTTGGAAGGTATTTTTCACCGCCCGTTACAGTCAGAGTCCCCATTGGTCCGGATATGAAGAACTGTTCCCAAAAAGAAACCAACTTTTCTTCTCTTTCTTTAAGGTCTGATTCCGGGATATTAAGATAATCTGCGACTTTTTTCAAAATCTCCCTGTCAACAAAAGGTATGGACAGGGCTTTTGAGAGTTTCTCTCCAACTTCGGCCCCACCGCATCCTATCATATGACTTATGGTTATTACGTAATGATCCATTTAGGGTCTCCTTTCAATTCTGTCATATCAATGATACTACTTTTCTTGTAAATTAGAAAGACTTCGTGAAAAACACGAAGTCTTGCGTTAATTATTGATCTTGCTTATTGCTTTGAAACGATGTAATCAACGACGCTCTTTACATCTGTCAATTTGGAAATATCTTCGTCGGGAATCTTTATTCCAAATTTCTCTTCCAGATCCATCGTCAATTCAACGAGGTCAAGTGAATCCGCTCCCAGATCGTCTACGAGTTTGGAATTCTCCTTTATTGAATCAAGACTTACTCCGAGATGATTCGCTATGGCTTTTTTCACCTCGTCCAAAACTTCAGAACTCTGCAATTTCGGCATTCTTTACCACTCCTTCCAGTTTATCCAGTTCATCGATTGAATCTGTTGAGTAAACTTCTGAATTGACTATTTTCTTTACGAGGCCGCAAAGCACATTTCCAGATCCAACCTCTATGTATTTGTTCACGCACATCTCATCCATTGTCTTTACGCTTTCTGTCCACCTAACAGGAGATGTGAGTTGATTTATCAAATTCATCCTCATCTCTTCAAGGGTATCGGCAACCTTGCCTGTAACATTGAATACAACTGGTACATTCGGCCTTCTAAATTCAATTTTGTTTATGAATTCAGAAAGTTTTTCCTTTGCAGGTGCCATTAGCGGTGAATGGAATGGTCCCGAGACGTTGAGCTGAACGACGCGTTTGGCACCGGCATTTTTGAAAACATCAACGGCACTCAAGAGGGCAGTTACTTCGCCACTTACAACGGTTTGTAACGGTGAATTATAATTTGCTATATAGACGCCACTCAGATTGCTAACTATCTCCTCGATCTTCTCCGGAGAAAGTCCAAGAATTGCCATCATCGATCCCGCTCCGCTCGGTACAGCGTTTTCCATCAATTCACCGCGCAATCTCACGGCCCTCAGCGCATCTTCGAAAGAAAGTACTCCGGCCGCCACAAGTGCCGAATATTCTCCGAGGCTATGTCCTGCGACAACGTTAAAATTTATGCCCTTCGATTTTATAACTTCGAAGACCATCATCGAGGTTGTAAGAAGCGCGGGCTGTGCGTTGTAGGTCTTTGTGAGTTCATGCTCATCATTTCCAAAAATAAGGCCTTTTAAATCGAATCCGAGCACGTCGCATGCCCTATTCATAACTTCCCTTGCCTGAGAATATTCATCGTAGAAATCTTTCATCATATTCAATTTTTGTGATCCCTGTCCTGGAAAGATCAAAGCGTTCATCATTTCACCTCCACATCTATAGAACGAAAAGCATCTATTGTTTCAAGTGTTTCATCCCACAATTTTTTCATGAGTTCTTTAACAGTTGGAATATCGTCTACAAGTCCTGCAGACTGACCGGCCATGAATGAACCTTTGTCTAAATCACCGTTAACAGCGGCTCTCAGAGCGCCTCTTCCGAGTTGTTCAATCTCTTCCGGCCTTCCGCCCCTTTCGTCTATCTTCAAAAGCGCATTCGTAAGTGGATTTCTCAATGCCCTTACCGGATGGCCCGTAACTCTTCCCGTTACAAGTGTGTCGCGCGTTGAGGCTTTGAGAATTTTCTCTTTGTAATTTATATGGACTTCGCATTCCTGTGTCGCGACGAATCTCGTTCCAATCTGAACGCCTTCGGCACCGAGCGCAAAAGCAGCGGCTATCTGGCTTCCACGCGCAATCCCTCCCGCCGCTATAACGGGGATCTCGACGGCCTCAACAACTGCCGGCACAAGCACCATCGTTGTTACTTCTCCAATATGGCCGCCCGATTCCATCCCTTCTGCTATTACCATATCAACACCGTAGGATTCCAGCCTTTTGGCAAAAGCCTCAGATGCCACAACGGGTATGACCTTTATCCCATGAGATTTTAAAGGTTCAATGTACTTTGATGGATTACCCGCACCAAAAGTTACGGCCGTTACGCCTTCTTCGATGATAACGTTCACAAGATCATCCGCCATCTTTTCGTAGACTATCACGTTAACTCCAAATGGCTTATTTGTAAGTTCTTTTGCCCTTCTTATTTCACTTCTCAACCATTCGGGATCTCTTCCACCAGCCGCTATTATTCCAAACCCTCCCGCTTCAGAGACGGCAGCGGCGAGTTTAGCGGTGGCCACCTGGGCCATTCCTCCCTGAATTATCGGATATTCTATGCCTAATATCTCGCACACTCTCGAAAACATCTACTTACCTCCTGTTCATAATTTAAATATATTTGAAGCTATTCCAAGTCCTGCACCATAGCCTACCGTCAAAACAACACTTGATTCTTTTATTTTGCCGGCATCCATGGCATCTTTTATTGCCAGGGGCACGGATGCAGCAGCCGTATTTGCGTGATCTTCTATTGAAATCTGAAATTTTTTTATAGGTATTTGAAGTTTTTCGGCAACCTTTGAAATTATTCTCAAATTCGATTGGTGAGGCACAAAAAGGTCTATATCCTCTACGTTCATATTTGCTTTTTGTAAAACCACGTTTATTGCCTCGACTATCGCATCAATTGCGAATCTGAAAACAGCCTTGCCATCCATTTCTAAATTTTTGCCGTACTGTTGAACTATAGATTCGTATCCTTCTCCCTGAACTCTGGAATAATTTGCGATTATTCCTGGTTTATCGGATCTTCCCATTATCACGGCGCCGGCTCCATCTCCAAAGAGTGGACCGACAGATTTGTCCTTGAAATCTATAATCCTTGACAGTCTTTCCGTGCCAACTATGGCTATTTTTGAAAAACTGCCGGATCTTATCATGGAATCAGCTATTTCCATCGCCTGGATGAATCCAGAACATCCAGCCTGAATGTCTATTCCACCTATTTTTCTGTCAAAGAACCTCTGGATCTGGCCTGACATGCCGGGGATAAGCGTGTCCGGCGTATTCGATGCGACTATAAGATACTCAAAATCTTCAGAGCCGGCATTTTTAAAGGCATCCTTTAAAGCCTTTACTGCCATTTCAACGGCGCTCTCGTCCGTTATATGTCTTCTTTTTATGCCTGTTCTTTCAAAGATCCAGTCATTTACCCCTAAAAGTTTCTCTATTTCTTCGTTTTCTACCACAGTTTGCGGAAGGTATCCTCCAACGCCAAGAATCTTTGAAAAGATCATTTTTCCATCCCTAAAAGTAAAGTCGCTGTTGCGCAGATCTTATCATCGACCTTTGCAACACCTTCTGCGCTTATCATTCCAAGATGTTCGCCAACTATTTTAACTTCATAAACCAGTCTATCTCCAGGCCTTACAGGTCTTCTGAACCTGACCTTGTCAGCCCCCACAAAGAGCGGGGTCTTCCCCGGTACCAAAGTTATAAGTCCGGCAGTTTGTGCCATACCTTCAAGTATTAGAACTCCGGGCATGATCGGATTATCCGGAAAATGGCCTTGAAACTGTGGTTCATTGTAACTGACATTTTTGAATGCAACGATCTCTTTTTCACTCTTTGAAATAATCCCGTCTACCATCAAAAATGGGTAGCGGTGTGGAAGAATATCAGTTATTTTGTCCATTGTTGTCCTCCAAAATCACGGTTATTGTAAGAGTATCATGGCCGTAAAGTGAAGCCAGTACTGGATTCATCCAGCCTGTTGAGATATTTGAATTGAATTTCTCCGAAAATTCTTTTACTATTGAATCCACGATCTTTTTCTTGCCACTGTACCTGAAGGCAATCATCGACGGAGTTCCCTTTATATCTGTCATTATCATAGAAACGGCGCTTTTTAGACTCCACATGCTTTTTACGATCGTTCTTCCAAATCCCAATTTGACGACATTTATCATCTTTGTAAGAATGACCGATTCTTTCTTTTCGGAGATGACATCATTTTTTCTCAAAAATGAAAGATCTGAAAACAACAAATAAGTAGTCGCCCTCTGCGCAAATTTTTTATCTTCACTCAGCGGCTTTCCGCTGTTTAGAAAAAGGGAAAGCGCAACTGAATCCATTCTTTCTTCTATTAAAGTTATACCTTCTGAAAGGGAGGATAAAAAGTTCAGTTCATCCTTCAAAAAGCTAAAGGATCTTGAAGGCAAAAGTACCGTAACAGGGATATACCTTGAGACGATTCTGTTGATTTCATCGTACGTCGGAAGACTTATCACGCTTTTTTTGTTAAGCGCGAAATAAGAAGGGCGATCTATGTCTGAAACTCTTATCTTTCTTCCCTTCCAGTCTATGTACAATGGTATCTTTTCAATACCTTCCACATCAACAGAATCGTCAACAAGTATCTTCATTCAACCTCTCCCGCAATCAAAGATACGTTATGTCCACCAAAACCAAAGGAATTGGAGATAAAATTCTTGATCTTCACGTTTAAAGGCTTGCCCGGCACGCAATTTAAGGTTATCTGGGGATCGAGATCTTCGAGATTCACGGTTGGAAAGATAACAGATTCTTTCATTCCGAGTACAGACGCTATAAACTCTATCGCTCCGGCTGCCCCAAGAGTATGGCCTATCGCGCCTTTATTGGAACTGACAAAGATCTTGTCCGAGTACCCTCCAAAGATGCGCTTTATCGCGTTTGCCTCCGCCACATCTCCAACCGGTGTTGAAGTGGCATGGGCATTGACGTAATTGATGTCTTCTATCTTGACTTTTGAACTATCTATTGCCATCTTCATGGCTGCGTAAGCACCAGAACCTTCAGGATCTGGCTGGACCATGTGATAGGCATCGTCGCTCATACCGTATCCCTTAATTTCGGCGTAAATCTTTGCTCCGCGTTTTTGCGCCGATTCCAAAGATTCAAGAACCATTATTCCGGCTCCTTCTCCCATTACGAAGCCGTCTCTTTCTCTATCAAAAGGTCTCGAAGCATGTTCGGGATCGTTATTTCTTGTTGAAAGTGCTTTCATATTTCCAAAGCCCGCTATCGATATTCTGCATATTGCAGCCTCGGAACCTCCAGTTATTATCGTATCGACAATTCCGTGTTTTATCATGTCATAGGCCACGGCGATTGCATGAGCACCCGATGCGCACGCGCTAACCGTACCAAAATTCGGGCCCTTTGCTCCGTATTCCGTTGCAATCGTTCCAGAGAGCGTATCTGCGATCATCATCGGAACAAGAAAAGGACTTACTCTCGAAGGTCCCTTTGAGATCATCACTTCGAGTTCCGTTTCTAAAGATTTTATGCCACCAATTCCAGAGGCTACTATAACTCCAGCCTTTTCAAGAAGTGCTTTTGAAAGTCCGGCATCTTCAACGGCTTCTTTTGCGGCCGCAAGGCCAAGTTGGGTATACCTATCATGATGCCTTACTTCCTTTGGTTCCATGTATTTTGCAGGATCGAAATTTTTGATTTCGGCGGCGACCTGAGACTTGAATTCCGACGGATCAAAACTACTTATCCTTCCGACAAAACTCTTTCCGGAAAGCATTCCATTGAAGAATTCTTCTTTTCCATTTCCGCTTGCGGCTATTATTCCCATACCGGTGACAACAACTCTTCTCATTCTTGAATTCTCCTTTCTTAATCCAAAAGTTTATTAGCAATATTCGTGCCAAGATCATTTTCCCATATTTTTAGGCACTTTAGAAAAAATGGTAATATATAATCGTCTAAATTTTGAATTGTTAAGATGCATCGATATCCAAATTTTGGAGGGTGAAATGATATTAAAGATAACAGGAAAAATAGGAAGCGGAAAAAGTACGCTGGCAAATTATGTTATCAATCTCTCTCAAAGGGAGATCATAGGCTTCAGATCTTATTTTGATGATTCCAAAAATTCACTCTACCTCGAGTTTGTGAATGGACCAAGATACAAAATAGCCTTTAGAGATGGAAAGATGGTTGGAATAAAAGAAACTCTCGACGATCTTGCAATGCGTCTCAATACCGTCGATACCACAGGTAAGGTGCTTTTCATAGACGAGATAGGATACGTAGAGATCGTTTCTCAAAAATTCGTTGATGCTTTGTTAAATCTCATTAAAAGAACACAGGATGGCGTCATTGTAATAAGAGAAAACTCCCCTCTTAGAGGGGAATTAGATGGTATCGGAATCTTTTTTGAAATTCACAAGGTTGATGCAACGTAACCTCCATCAACCCTTATCGTGGTGCCAGTTATATAGGAGGCGCGATCGGATGCGAGAAAAGCAACTATTGCCGCTATCTCTTCCGGCTTTGCAAGCCTTTTTATATCTGTCTTTTCGGCTATATCTTTGCTCGCCTCTTCAAAGGTTATCCCTTTCTTTTTGGCCGTATCCTCAAAAAGCGTTTTTATTCTTTCTGTAAGCGTATACCCTGGCGCTATGCAGTTGAATGTGATGCCTTTGGCGGCGTGCTCTGACGAGAGACTTCTTATCAGACCGACGACGGCCATCCTTATCGAATTTGAGAGTAGAAGGCGCGGAATAGGCTCATAAACGGAGACAGAGGTCGATGCGATAACGCGCCCCCATCCTCTGGAGATCATTCCGGGCAAAAACGCATTTATCAATCTTACCGCGCTCATCATCGTAAGATCGTACGCTTTATGCCAGTCCTCGTCCGTAAGATCTTCTAGATCCCCCGGTTTCGGTCCACCCGTGTTTATAAAGAGTATATCCACATTTCCAATCTCTTTATGGATACGTTTTATATCTTCTCCGATCGAAAGATCCCCAGTGTGGCCTTTAACCTTCGATCTATATCTAGACGAGATTTCTTTTGCAACCTCCTCGGCATTGTGGCGCGAGACAATATGAACTACAGCACCCTCTCGAGCAAATTCTTCGGCCACTGCCCTTCCTATTCCCTTTGATCCTCCTCCAACGAATGCTACCTTTCCGCTTAGCCCTAAATCCATAATTCACCTCTCCACTTTTTTGTACAATTTTAGCACATCATTTGGTACCTTTCATCGTTGGAGGAAGGTAATGTGCAAAATCGGAGGCATGTTGGTAATAGGCTCCGTATCCTGTTACAGCAAAGGCAATGGCTGAGAGGACAAGTAATATGAATATGATCCATCTGATACTTTTAGATTTAAGCCCCAATGGCGCCATTAACGCACCAAGTCCAGATGTTATAAATCCTCCAAAGGCTATAATTGGACTTTGTGTCATACTGTAGATCAATATGTCGACGGATATAACGATATTTATCAGACCGCCCGCAGAAGACAGAAGTGCTAAGGGAAGAAGATCCGAGTTGTTTTTTATTGCCACGCCTATAAATATGAGAAGCGCTCCAAACCATACAGAAGGTTCTCCAAAGATTATATTGTAAGATCCGGGCAAAGGCCATGTGAAGATCATATCAAGGCCGGTTACAAGCAGGATAAATCCTATCATCCAGAATCCGTAAATCCATGAAGAATTAGATTTTCCACTTCTATATTTCAGTGTATAAATACCAGCAAAAAGTAAGCCAGATGCCGCTGCTATAAGTTGAATCGTCACGTAATCTATAAACATATATACCTCCTTAAAGTGATTTTTTTCACTTAAAAGTATACAATAAAGGTCCAATATTGTCAATACCTTGTCTGGTATACTTAAAAAAAGGGGTGTTCGAAATTGAAATTAAAATCGCCGATCAAATGGGCTGGAGGGAAAACTCAGTTACTCGATCAACTTGACAAACTTTTGCCGGCAAAATTTTCAACGTATATAGAGCCTTTTGTAGGTGGAGGGGCGCTGTTTTTTCATCTTTTGCCCGCAGATGCCGTATTGATAGATTTAAATACCGAACTTATAAATTTTTATATTACCGTAAGAGATGAGGTTGAAAATCTCATAGAAAGTTTAAAGGTTCACAAAAACCAAAGTGATTATTACTACAAAATGCGTGATCTCGATCCTTCGAAGTTGAGTTCGTTAGAGCGCGCCTCTCGCTTTCTTTATCTTAACAAAACCTCGTACAATGGGCTTTGGAGAACGAATAAAAAAGGGGTATTCAACGTTCCGTTTGGAAGGAACAAGAATGTGCGTCTCTTCGATGAAGAGAATATAAGACGTGTAAGTCTTGCACTTAAAAATGCGAAAATCATCTCTGGAGATTTCACAATAGCGCTTCAATATGCGAAGGCAGGAGATTTTATATACATGGATCCTCCGTACCATCCTCTTTCAAAGACTTCAAATTTTACATCGTATTCCGGAACTTTTGTTGAAAGAGATCAAATAAGGCTTTCAGAATTCTTTAGAGAATTAGACAGGATAGGTGCTTTTGTGATGTTAAGCAATTCAAACACGGATTTCATAAGATCGCTTTACAAAGGATACGATATTCGTTTTGTAAAGGCGACGAGGCGAATAAATTCAAAAAGTGACGGCCGCGGTGCGATTGAAGAGGTTGTCATAAGGAATTTTTCATAATTTTTCATTTTCTTCTGGAGATTTTTTGAACTTAAGGAATCTCCAGAAACGATTTGGTAGCGTTTTGATCAACCATGAAATCAAAAAGTAGACTGCTATTCCGGCAAAAATAGCCGCGAAGTCCCTTATTTTTCCTCTCAACAAGAAAAGAATAAGATATATAACCGCGTCCATTAATATCGAGGCAATTATGACTTTTATGAAGTAATAAAGGTCGAAAAACCAAACTTTGAATTTTACTCTTAGTGAAATTAGCATTACGATCACAAAATATATCGAAGATATCGAAGTCGATAGCGCAAGTCCTGTTTGTTTGAGATGTGATATAAAGAGAAAGTTAAGCCCTATGTTTATCCCAAGCCCTATCATTCCAAAGATCATCGGAGTTCTGGTATTTTTAAAAGAATAGTAGATCTGCACAAGGACCGCTCCAAGCGAAGATGTAAAAAGAGAAAGAGAAAAGGCGATAAGAGGCGGATAGGTCAACATCGTTGATTCGACCGTGAAATTTCCATGCTGGAAGATAAGAGTTATTACCTGTTTGGCAAGAGGGAAGAGTGCAAATGTGACAGGAATCAAAAAGAAGGCAAGCAATTTCATAGCCCTTTTGGTTGTTATCGTGAGTCCTCTTATGTCGTTTTCGGCGGCCCTCGATGCGACGGAAGGGTATGTAACCTGTGTTACGGGAGTGCCAAGTACCCCATTGGCCGCGCTTGTTACTCTATTTGCGTAAGAAAGAGAACTTATAGCGCCTGTCTCGAGTGTGGATGCAAATGTTCTGTCCACTATTGTGTTTAACATTCCCAAAGCGCTTGAGAAAAACAGGGGCCATATCATCTTATAGAGATCTCTTGTCTCCGGGATCTTTCTTTTTATCTTAAATGGATTGAGATATTTCCTTTCTGCAAAACCAAGGACGATGAAGATAAAGGTCGGTGGCAGTGTCCATGCGAGAGCGAGAGAAACCGCTCCGAGGTGCTTTGTTGCAAAAAGTGTTCCTATGACTATAAAATCAAAACTGAGTCCAACAAGAGGATATGCGAGAAATTTTTTCTCGCTTTGTAAAAGCCCGTTGACAAAACTTAGCATGGCACCGATTACGGTAGCAAAACTCATCCATCTTATGAAGTTGACGGTCATATCATGATCTGCTTTTCCAAAACCAGGAAAGAACAGATGTGTTACTTCAGGTGCGAAAATGGCAATAAGAACAACAGCCGCGGCAAGCATTAACGTTGTTGAGTAAAAGATCGTGGCCGAAAAATGTTTGGCTTCTTCTTCATTTTTGCTCTTTATAACCCTTACAAAGAGCGGAATGAAGGCCGCTACGATCGTTCCTGTTATTATCCCATTTATAAGGCCAAGGGGGCTCTGAGATGCAAGATAGGCATCCATGACACTTCCCGTTCCAAAAAAATACGCTATAAATATGTCTCTTACAAAGCCCATGGTCTTCGAGACGAGTGTCAGGATGGTTATCAAAAGTATTGCCTGGGACATATTTTGCCTTGAATGGATCAAAGAACCAATTCTACGCTTGAGACTCATCTTCATCTCCAGTTAAGAGTTAAATGATAAAATAGTTATTGACTACTTGAAATTTTACCATGAAGAAGGTGAAGAATATGTCAAGAAATGTTTTTATAATCTTTTTTGTCCTCTCCATACCGCTTTCCGCTTATGCCATGAATTATATCTTCGGTATAGGATACGATCCTTCGAGAAACTGGGTCATAAATCTTGGGGCAATGAACCATTTCAACGATGAGTTGAGTCTTAACATCTTTACTCCGGCTTCCACCTCTCAGTCGATCCTTTACGATGTGAAGGCATACATACCTATACTCGGAAGAAATGATCTCAATGAGGGCTTCAGAATAGGTCCTGTCCTTGGTGCCGTCATAACAAATCAGGCAACCGTTTCTGCCGGTCTCTATGGCCAGTATTACTTTGGACCCTGGAGATTTGGCGCTTCTGTCATGCGCGATATCAATGCGAGTAATTTCAGATACGCTTTCAACGTATGGTACTTTTTTTCCAGCGGTCAGTATCATTTCGTTGATTATTTAATAGCCAACATATTCTTTGATAAGAGCAACCCTTACTTTTCTCTTTGTCTGATAGAACCTTTCTAAAGGAGGACAGCATGAATTTATCTGAAAAAGTTTTGAATTCTTCAAAAAAATTCGAGGGAAAGATTCTCAAACTTTACGTCGATGAAGTCGAACTGCCAAATGGTCATAAATCTTTCAGAGAGGTCGTAAGACATCCCGGAGCGTCTGCGGTGATTGTACTTTTAGACGATGGACGAATAGTGCTTGAAAAGCAGTTTAGATATCCGATAAGAGAAATTCTATGGGAAATACCCGCAGGAAAGCTCGATAAAGATGAGGACCCTTTTGAATGCGCAAAAAGGGAACTTCTTGAGGAAACCGGTATTAGTGCCTTAAAATGGCAAAAATTAGGCTATATATACACAACGCCCGGTTTTTCAGATGAGAAGATACATCTTTACTTTGCCTCTGGGATTTCGAATGGTAATAAGCATCTTGATGAAGACGAATTCATTGAAATAAAGTATTTCAAAGTAGAAGAGGTTGAAGAAATGATAATGAAAAATGAAATCACCGATTCTAAGACCATAGCGGCTTTTTTCAGGGCGAAGGGAATGGGCCTTTTATGAAAGCCGAGATAGTATCGACTGGAACAGAACTTCTACTTGGGAAAAACTGCAATGAGGACGCTAAAATCCTTTGCGAGTTGCTTGCAAGGTGCGGAATAGACATATACAGATACACAACTGTTGGGGATAATGTTGAAAGGATAGCGCAGTCTTACAAAGAAGCCCTTCAAAGGGCTGAGATCGTTTTATCGACGGGAGGTCTTGGTGGAACAGGAAGCGATCTATCAAAACAGGCCGCGTCCATTGCAACCGGTATACCACTCGAGATAGATCAAAAACTCTATGAATACCTTTTGAGCCAGAAGGTGCCCGAGAGGATAGCCCAATCTTTTGCCTCTGTTCCACGCGGATCATCCATGATCGAAAATACGGCCGGCGTTGCCCCCGGCATAATAATCAAGACCAATGAAAAATACCTTATTCTCCTTCCGGGGCCTCCAGATGAGATAAGATCGATAATAAGAAATGGCCTTGAAGATTTTTTGAAAAAATTTGGAAGTGGATACACAAAAAATGATGTCATAAAGATCGTTGGAATGAGAGAATCAGAAGTTGAAGACAGAATTCATGATTTGGCACGCTCTTCAAACCCAACGATCTCGACCTTTTTGAAAAAGGGATGGATAGAAATTTCTATGACGGCGAAAGGAAAGGACGAAAATGAATCGATCAAAATGCTCGAAGATCTAAAAAAGCGTGTACTCGAAAGGTTCCCAAAAGAGGTCATCGGATCGGATGAAAGTTTGGAGCATGTCGTTTACAGAATTTTAAGCGAAAGAAATATGACGATCTCCGTTGCCGAATCCGTGACGGGTGGCATGATCTCAGACAGACTTGTGAATGTCTCAGGCGTTTCATCTGTTTTTGCGGGTGGAGTGGTTGCGTACGCTTCCGGATCCAAAATAAAAGTACTTGGCGTCAGCGAAAAAACTATAAAAGAAAAGGGTGTTATATCCGAAGAATGCGTATCTGAAATGGCGGACGGCGTAAGGCGTCTCTTTGGTACAGACATAGGCATTGCAACAACCGGAGTTGCAGGTCCGTCGACAGTTGAAAATCAGCCAATCGGAACGGTGTGGTTTGGATTTTCGTCAAAAAATTCTAAAAGAAATTGGAAGAGAATATATGGAGGAAGCCGGGATGATGTAAGACGCGCTGCAACCAATGACGCTTTAGAGGCTGTCATAAACATCATATCGCGCAACTGAAAGGAGCGATTATTTTGATAGACGTGAAAGCCATTTTAACCGAATCAAATGCCATCTTTAAAGGACATTTTGAATTGAGGTCGCATGAACATTCAGATACCTATGTTGAATGCGGGAAAATTCTTCAGTACACATGGAGAGTAAAGGAGATAGGCGCTGAGCTTGCTTTAAGATCGCAGAGATTTGCGCCGGATTGCGTTATATCCGCAACAAGAAATGGAATGATAATAGGATACGAAATGGCAAGAAATATGGATATTCCATTTATTTACCTTGAGGAAGATGGCGGCCATCTTTCTTTCACGCATTGCATGAATCCGAAAATGTTTAAAAATATTCTCATAGTCGAAGACGTTGTAAGAGATGGTAAGATCATTCATGATATCTTAAAAGCGCTTGATGATTTTGATAGTTCAGCCATAGGTATTGCGTCCATCGTAAAGATCGGCCATCTGGATAAAATAGAAGGATTGCAGGTAGTGTCTCTTTTGAATATTCAGGCGCAAATTTATAAGCCCGAAGAGTGTCCTCTATGCAATGCGGGTATACCTTTAGAAAGTTATAAGAATCTTTGCGATAAAGAACACTGAGCCTTCATCAGTTAAGGATAGAAGTGTTGGTAAGAATTTTGAGCCCTACCTCGATCGAGGGTGTTGAAAAGATAAAACCATCTGAGAAATTGAGATTAACGTTCCCGAAGATGCGAAAAATGACATTCTCTTTTTCAAACCAGTCAAAGTCGTAAGATGTGTAAAGGTAAAGTACATTTGGTGGATAGTAAGGATTGGGCGGTGCAATAAAGAAAATATTATTCAAAATATTCAAATCCACACTCGAGACAAGTCTTTCATAACTGAGAAGGAAATACAAATTTTTTAAACTGGCAGAAGCCGAAAGATCCAAAAAGATTCTGCCATACTCCTCTATCTTTTCGCTTTTGAAAGCCTGCGGGAGAGTGCCAAATTCGAAGTTTGTACCGGCAAAAAAGGAAAGAAATCTGTAATTGTAAATGTTGAGATCTATATAAGGATTAAAAAGCGGTTCCGCTGCAATTATATTCATGCCTGCAAATTTTTGAAAAGAGATTGAAGATTGCGGATATCCTATATTGATCTCGATCGGTGTGGCCACGAATCCGGCCGAGATCTCCTGATTCGAAATCGTCATCGATACTGGCAGAGCAAAGGCCATCTGCCCAAATATCAAAAGGATGAAAAAATACCTCTTCATTCTTTCCTTTTTACCTCCAGAATATCTGAACTTTTGAATATTGAAATAAGGAAGCCTCCCAGCATCAGCACAAGAGAGGCATAAAGTAAATCATTTTCGAAGGAGCTTACTTTGTAATTTGCTACGATTTGTATGAATACAAGGGCTACAAATTGCGCGACAAAAAAATTCAGAGTCGCTATTATCCATGTGCTTAAAGAACTTTTGAAAAGATATCTTATCGCATATTCCTGACGCGTATACCCGAGGGACAGGATCGTTGCACGGTGAACGCTATCGTATTTGTCTACGGTATATGTCACACTCGATACTATATAGAAAAATGTCGCAAGCACCATGATCAACGATCCTATCGCGTGATTGAAAGAAAGAATGACGTAAATTCCGAAAAACATCACGCCGACGGGAAAAAGCCCCTGAAAGTATTTGACAAAAGAGGTGCCAAGTTGCTTTTTTTCTATTATTCTATTTCTTACATACCAGAACGCAAGTAAGAACCCTCCAACGGTTATAAGTGCAACTTCAATGGCATTTACCCATAAGGTTACAAGATTCAAATCTGGCTACTTCCCTCCTTGGGCGTACTCTTAAATACTTCTGCCATAGCACCGAGACTTGAAAGGACTCCGGAAGTTTCAAATGGTAAAAAGATCTTTGTAGCCTGTCCATTTGCGATCTGCTGAAGTGCTTCGAGATATCTTATTGTTATAAGATCAGGTGTCGGATTGCCGGAATGAATGGCATCAAACACGATCTTTATGGCTGCCGCCTGGCCTTCTGCCTCCGTCTGGAACTTATATTTTTGTGCGTCGGCTATTCTTTGGATTGCCGTCGCGTCTCCTTCGGCTTTCAAAATCTGTGATTGTTTCTGACCTTCGGCCTGAAGAATCTGTGACTGCTTTATACCTTCGGCCTCGAGAATGGCAGCTCTCTTTGTCCTCTCAGCCTTCATCTGCTGGCTCATTGCCTCCGTTATGTCTTTTGGAGGATCTATTTTCTTTATCTCAACTCTTGTTATTCTTACTCCCCATTTGTCCGTCGCTTCATCGAGCGTGTCTCTCAATTTCGCATTTATCATTTCACGGGAAGTCAGTGTCTGATCAAGTTCGAGTTCTCCTATGACATTTCTAAGGTTCGTCTGTGCAAGCATAGTTGCCGCAGGTTCAAAAGCCTTAACATTGTAATTGACTTTGAATGCGTCGGAGACCTGATAATAAATAACAGCGTCAACGGATACAACAACGTTATCGCGGGTTATAACTTCCTGTGGAGGCACATTTATGAAATGCTCTCTCATGTCTATTTTTGTCATCTTTTCGAAGAATGGGATTATAAGATGCAGTCCAGCCTGAGCCTCTCTCGAAAATTTTCCAAGCCGTTCGATCAAGCCTCTTTGAAATGGTCTGACTATTTTTATACCCGTTATGGCAACGATTATGAGGAAGGCCGCTATAATAACTCCTATAATTATACCGAGTATCATTTTTGTTCCTCCCTTCTGACTACTAATTTGGTCCCCTCAACCCTTAATATTACAACATAATCATTTATCATAACCTTTGAATTGTCAACTGTGATTGCCCTCCATACATCTCCATTTATCTTAACCTTTCCCGTATTCTTTTCAACATCGATTGGCTCTATGACGAGGGCCCTTTTTCCTATTATCTCATCTATGCTTATCTGTCTTGGAGAATCCTTTCTTTGGAGGATTTTAAGCGCTATCGGACGGGTGAATATTACAAGAACCGCTGAAACGGCTATAAAAACGACTATTTGGATTATAAGATCGGCAAATAGAGAAGTAATGGCGGCCGCAAAAGCCCCCAGTCCGAACCAGAATAGAAAGAAAGTGGGAATGAAAATTTCTGTAGCGCACATTAAAGCTCCTAAAAATATCCAGAATACAAGAACCATATTCATCATCCCTTCATTTCATAGTGAAAATCTTTGAAGGATGAACATACATTACCGGAAAATCAACTCCGATCTCTTCTATCGCTTTGTTTACATAACGCTTTATATTTCTTTCGTATCTTGTCGAAATGTGATAAAGTATCACGGATTTAACCTTCGCTTCTTTGGCCAGAGCGAGAACCTCTCGTATTGAAGAATGATTATTTCCCTTTCTATCATCTCCGTTTAAAAAGGTCGATTCATGAATAAGCAAATCGGTCTCGTAAGCATCTTTGACCGCTATCGGTGTTGAATCTCCACTTATAGTAAGTATTTTTTGCTCGTAATCCACGGTTATCTCTTCTCTGCCGTACTTTTTGACAAGATCGAGTATCTCATTCTGACTCAAATTTCTGTATCTTTCTTTCAAACGTTTTCGCCTTTCGTATATATTGTAACCAAAACTAATCTCATTAACCGTATGATGAGTTCTGAATGGCCTTATGACTCTTTTGACTCCACCGGTTCTGTGAAGAATTACCTCTTCTCCTACTTCGAGCGACTTTATGATAAGTGCATATTTTAAATCGCTGTTGACTTTTAAAATGAAATCGAGAAACTCTTCTACCGACTTGCTTCCCTTTGGGTAATATATCTCAAGTGATTTTTCTTTGTCTCCCATCGCGTTGTTTCTCGTATTCACAAGTCCCCACAGCCCTGCTATGTGATCCGCATGACCGTGCGTCAAAAAAACTCTTTGGACTGCAAAAGACTTATTTCCTAAATAAGTACTCGCGCCCTCTCCGCAATCTATAAGCATTCTGTCTGGCGAGTAGTACATCCATGTAGAATAAAGTGCCTTGGAATACATTATTATATTCAACTTTTTTCAACCCTGATTTTTACTTTTCCAGAGAGGCCATTTCCAAACTTGACTTTGGCTTCGTAAAGCCCAAGTTCCTTTATTGGTTCTAACTCTATATTCTTCTTGTCAAAAGGCTCTCCAAAATATTCTGAAAGTTTTTCGGCTATTTCTGAAGACGTTACAGATCCATAAAGTTTATTGCCTTCACCTGCTTTGGCCTTTACAACGATTGTGGTCTTCATGAGTTCGGATATTTTTTTTGAAGCCTCTTCCATGGCCTTTTTCTTTCTCAACTCTTCAGCCCTTTTTTCCTTGTTAACCTGCGCGATGACCTTCTCATTTGCCAAAGTTGCCAATTTGCGCGGGAGAAGATAATTTCTTGCGTATCCATCGCTAACTTCGACTATCTCGCCCATTCTGCCGAGCGCTTTAACATCCTGCAAAAGTAAGACTTTCATTTTATCACCACCTTGCGTTTAACACAAAGAGGCCGTGCGGCCTCTTTAATCTTTCGTGTATGGAATGAGCGCCGCTTCTCTCGAGCGCTTTATGGCCTCAGCCACCATTCTTTGGTGTTTTGCACAGGTACCGGTGATTCTTCTTGGCAAGATCTTCCCCTTGTCACTGACAAATTTTTTCAAAGTTCTTGTATCTTTGTAATCAACGTAATTTATGTCATTCATACAAAAATAGCATTTTCTTGCCTTTCTTTTAAAACCTGCTTTTTCCTTTTTTCCGCTATCTTTATCGTAAGCCATTCAAATCAACCTCCAATTTTGAAATTAAAATGGTACATCATTGTCCTCATCTTCTGACGGAATATCGTTATCAAAAGATGGAGGAATTTCCTCACTGGATGAATCGCTGATTTCTTCTCCGCTCTCTTTTTTATCAAGCGGTTGAACTTTATTTGCTATTATTTCTGTGGTGACGCGTTGCTTTCCATCTCTGTCCGTCCAGGAATTATTTCGCAAACTTCCATCTATCAAAATCAGACGACCCTTTCTTAAATATGAAGCGACAAACTCGGCATTTTTCCCAAAGCACACTATTCTGAAAAAATCTGCCTGTTTGTCTTCTTTGGAATAATTCCTATTTACAGCAAGATTGAAAGTAACAACATTACCATTCATACCCGTTCTCAATTGTGGATCTTGAGTTATTCTTCCAACAAGAATTACTTTGTTATAATTCACGAATTTTCTCCCTCATTTTGTTCCGAAACAGTGACTTGGGCCGTCTCTTCTTTTTGTTCAGGAATGACTTCATCGGTCTTTTCTTCCTTTTCCTGCTTTTCAATTAACGGATGTTTCTCGAGATCTTCTCTTTTTAAGATAAGATGTCTGAATATTTCAGGTACAACCCTGTAAAGTTCTTCGAGAGATTTGATCTTCGAAGGATCCGCATCGAAAATAATGATAGTGTAATCGCCCTCGTTAAACTTTTGAACCTTGAAGGCTAACTGCCTCACTCCCCATCTGTCTATCTTTCTTATCTTTCCCCCCATCTTCTCTTCGATCTGGTTTTTAACGCGATCGACGAGTTTGTTCCTTGCCTCTTCTTCAAGAGTGGGATCGATGATGAAAAGCGTTTCGTAAATCCTCATAAATTACCTCCCATGGACAATTTTGGCCCTATTCTTTAGGGCGGGTACAATCATTATAACACATAAAAATCGAAAATTAAAATCTTTGAATCTATCTATAGCATTTTGAATTTATCGTAGATATTTGATGATAATCATTGATATTTTTAGATTTTTTGATTTAAATATTCATTTTTCACCAAAAATCGTCTCTAAATTGTTTAAATAGTTCTAAATCAGATTTGACAAATTTTAAAATTAATTGTATAAATTGTTTCGGAAACGATTCCGGTATCGATTGTGGAGGTAAAAATGGGTTACATTACTTTAAAAGATGTGGCCAAACAAGCAGGAGTCTCTTTAAGTGCGGCATCAAGAGCACTTAACGGAAGGCAGGATGTAAGTCCCGAGACGAGGAAGAAAATCGAGGAGACGGCAAGAAGACTCGGATACGTGCCAAATAGATTTGCCGCTTCTTTGAAATTTCAAAAGACCCACACCATAGGCGTAATCATTGAAGACAACGCCAACCCTTTTTGGGCCGAGGTGCTAAAAGGGGTCGAGTCTCAGGCTCAGGAGAAGGGATATCAGATTATTCTTGCCAACACATCGAGAAGTTATGAAAGAGAAGTAAGGGCAATTCAAACTCTTATTCAAAGGCGCGTTGATGGCCTCTTGATAGCCCCAAACCAGGAAAAATATGACGATCTTTTCATGATAAGGAATTTGGGAGTGCCATTTGTCATAGTTGGAAGACATATAAAAGAATTCGAGCCCATGGGAATTCCGATGGTATACAGCGATGAAGTCGACGGCGGGTACAGGGCCACACGGCATCTTATCGAAAGGGGGTGCAAGAAAATAGCCTTTGTAGGGGCCCAGCCTTACAACACGGCGTCGATAGAAAGATGTGAAGGGTACAAAATGGCCCTTAAAGAGGCTGGAATTGAGATAGACGATAGACTTATAAAAACCGGCGGCATAGAGATAGACGGCGGATACAAATCAGTTATGGAATTGATCCGTGACGGCGTGAAATTCGATGGGATCTTCGCTTACAACGATTTGATGGCATTCGGTGTTATTAAAGCGTTAAAAGAGAACAAAATAAAAATTCCCCAAGAGGTTAAAGTCATAGGATATGACGATATACCATTTTCTGCTTTGATAACTCCGTCTCTGACAACGATGAGAATACAAAAGCAGGAAATGGGAAAAGAATCTTTTGAAATGCTTTTTGAGAAAAAAGTTAAGATACTCGATACGATTTTAATTCAAAGGGAAAGTT
>ERZ1669251.128-NODE-128-length-28393-cov-3.979850_pt1 | contig 28393 bp, 30 predicted proteins | sample MGYA00579294_ERZ1669251 | MGnify/ENA primary metagenome ERZ1669251 (study PRJEB41166, sample SAMN08046056) | hot springs metagenome | biome: hot spring; feature: acid hot spring; material: thermophilic sediment; isolation source: thermophilic sediment from acid...
CTCTTCAACTTCTCGTCGTGCATGACTATGAGCTTCTTGTCCTTGGTGCGCCTAACATCAAGCTCTATTGCATTTATTATGTTGCTTCTTATCGCCTCTTCGAAGCTCTTGAGCGTATTCTCTGGAGCTTCTCCGCCGGCTCCCCTATGTCCTATCTTTATCTCAAGCATAATCCTATAGTGAAGGAAAGATATAAAATAGTTCGATGGAAAATAATACTGTGATTTCTGTGGAGTATGATTACGACGCTTTATTGGAGAGGGCCTTCTCGCAATTGCCCAAGCTGAGCGAAGAGAACGTTGATTTCAAAATACCGGTAGCTGATTCAATAGTGCAGGGCAGCAAGACGATAATAAGGAACTTTGCCCAGATAGCGGACATTGCAAGAAGAGACGAGAAGGAGATGGCAAGGTATATGAGCAAGGAGCTTGCTGCTCCGGCAAGCATAGAGGAAGGCAGGCTCATAATAAGCAAGCGTGTAAACAACGAGGAGATAAACGGGAAGATAAAGAAATATTTTGAATTGTATGTAATATGCAAGGAGTGCCACAAGCCCGATACGAGGTTTGAGAGCGTTGAAAGGGGATTCGTTACTATTGTATGCGAAGCGTGCGGCGCTAGGTACACTGTAAAATACTATTAGGTATTTTTATGAAAAACGAAACAGAAACTGTACACAGGCTCATGCTCCCTAGGGGAAACGAAGTCATAGGAAGGGTTACCAAGGCGGCTGGCGCTTCCAACTTCATGGTCCTGTGCTCGGACAACAATGAAAGGCTCTGCACAATACCGGGAAGGCTCAGGAGGGTCTTCTGGGTAAAGGAGGGCGACATTGTACTTGTCAAGCCTTGGGTTGTGCAAACCAACGAGCGAGGGGACATAATCTGGAGATACAGCATAATGGACAGGGACGAGCTCAAAAGAAGGGGCTACAACGTGCCTTAGCTATGACCCTTTTGCCTACCCAGAGCCTTAAGCGTATTTATTCTCTCTACTTCCTTGGCAACTTTATGCAAGTAGCTTGAAAGCTCTTCGATACTCCTTACTTCACCCTTTGACTTGAGTTCCTGCAGGTATCTTATAACCCTTTTCTCTTCCAGCTCGAAGAAGATCCAACCCGAATCGGCAACAAACCAGTATTCGTCTACATAATTTAGCACGTCGAACCTTATTTTTTCTATGAGCTTGTCTGATGCCAAGACCATGTAGAAATGAAAATAGTCTTTGAAGTACTTTATCTTTTCCAAATAGTCCAAGGTTATGAAATCGGCAGTGTGCGGCTCTATAACAACATATTTGCCTTTTATAACAATAGCGGTTATAAAATCTGGTATGTAGAATTTTTCTGGGTTAGAGATGGGAGAGGCAGGAAAGGTCATCGCCTCATAGAAAGCAGGTATCGATTCCTTTGTAAGGGCATTCCTGAAAATCGTTTCGTAGAGGGTCTTGACGCTTACAGAACTATCCACTAACTGCTCCGACACCTTCACAGCTGTTTCCATCCCCCTCATTGAAATTTCTGCTGGAAAAAATAAAAACCTTTTTGAAAATTTACTGCCCTTTTACTATCTCTTCAAAAATCTTCTCAGCATCTGCGCCTACCCCATACTTTTTGGAGAAGTATGAAGAGATGTTAGATATATCTCTTTTGAGGAATTCGCTTGCCTTTGGATGTGCAGTTACAACTGCCTGGCCGAAGTCTATGAGGCAAGGCTTTCCTTCATTAATGAGTATGTTGTATTCGCTTATGTCGCCGTGGACAAGCCCAACTCTGTAAAGCTTTTTTATGTTATTTATTATCTCATTGAATACCTCGCCCGGATTTGCAAGCTCCGTTTCCTTCAGCATCTTTGCAGGTATACCTTCTTTGCCTATGAACTGCATTGCAAGCACGTTGCCAAATGCAGCATAAGGCGCAGGCGCATCTACCTTTGCTATCTCTGCAAGCTTCAAATTCCCGTATTCTTTCTTACACCATGCATTGACTATGCTATACATGTTTTTCTTTATCCTTCCGAATCTTGGATCCCCTATTATATAATCAAGCCTTTTCTCAAAGCTTGAGGTTTCTATCCTGAATATCTTCACAACCACAAGCTCATCCTTCACCTCGCTTCCTGGATCGGCAAGATAAATGTCTGACTCTTTGCCTCTTGCTATGATGAAATGCATGCTTGAGATGATGTTGTGAGTAAAGAGCTTGCCGAGATTGAGCATCGTACGCGTGTCAAATACGCCCTCCTCTATCTTGAGCTGCTCCTTGAGCATGTATTCTTCCCTGCTCGGCCTTTTCCTCTTGCTTACCTTCCTCGCCATAAAATCATTAATAGAAATACGACAATTAATGCTTAAAAGAATTCCCAAGACTTGCCAAATCATAGAATATGCTTGAAAAAGATTTATAAGGGCGAATTCCTTATGCTTTAATAATGGTAAAGATAATAGTTGACAATAGGGAGAGGAACTTTCTTCTTATAGAAAAGCTGAGCGAGCTTGCTGAACTGGAGTTCTCTGCCCTTCCAGTTGGGGATTACATTCTCTCAGACAGGATATGCGTAGAGAGGAAAAGCGTTACTGACTTTGAGAATTCGATAATGAATGGCAGGGTTTTTGACCAGGTGGAGAGGCTAAAGGAGAGCTTCCCAAAGCCTGTCTTGATACTCGAGGGCGATGGGAGCGAGTATAGGCTTTCTAGCAATGTGATACTTGGAGCGATGCTTAAGCTCTATATTGATTATGACACGCAGGTAATATTGTCTGCTAATGAGGATGAAACGGCCGAGATTTTATATATGATAGCAAAGAGGGAGCAGGAAAACAAAGAGAGGCTGCCGAGGATAGCAGGAATGAAAAGGGCTTACAGCGAGGAGGAGTGGCAAAGGCTTGTCCTTGCTTCTCTCCCCGGCGTAGGGCCGAAGATAGCCGAGGAGATGCTCAGGAGATTCAAGAGCATAAAGAATGTGGCGAATGCGAGCATAGAAGAGCTTATGCATGTTGACAAGATAGGCAAGAAGAAGGCAACAAAGATTTATGAAATCTTAAACTTAGAGTATAAGTAGGTGCTTTTATGGGATTGATGGAGAGGATCCTTGAAGGAGGCGAGGAAAAGCTCATACTAAAGTTCAACAATATAGTGGAGATAGGCTTAGATGCCATCGGCGCGCTTGAAAGGCTTATAGGCAAAGGAGGGAACATTGACAGGATAAGGGCGCTGGAGAAGGAATCTGATGAGGTCGCTTTCGAGATAACAGAGAATATAACGAGCGGCGCTATAGCTCCAAACCTTATAGACAACATGCTCGAGCTTGTTGACAAAGAAGACAACATAATAGACTGCACTTACAACCTGGCTAGGGAGTTCCTAAGGTACAAAATAAAGGACAGGAAGCTCGACAAAAAAATAAGGGCGAAGCTTGTAGAGATGTTAGGCCTCGCGAACAATGCACTTCTTGTTATGAAGAAGATGCACAAGAGCAGCAGGATAGACGAGGTAAGCAGATACAGAAAGGAGATAGAAAGGCTCGAAGAAGAGGGAGACGAGATAAAGGATAGACTTTTTGACGACGTGTACAAGGAAAAGATGGACTTCAAGACATTTTACCACATAATCGAGCTTGTGCATCAGGCTGATGATATACTAGACAACTGCGAGGATTCATCTGATATATTCATGACTGTTATGTCTTCAATAATCTCGTGATTTCTTGCTAGAAGAAGCTTTTTTGTTTCTGCTTTCTTTCATTCTCATCTCACTCGTATCTGGAAACAACCTGCCTGTCTGTTCAGGCTCAATAATAGGAGGCAAGATAACAAAAAGGAGCACAGGCATATTGATTACAATACTCGGCTATATAGCAGGGCTTGTCCTTGAGGGGGAGATGCTAAGGAAAGGGATTTATGCAATAATGCCCGCAAAGGCTGATCCATTTATAATCATAGCACTTACTGTTGCCATATTCATATTCTTAATAGCACACAAGATGCGCATACCCCAATCTCTTTCTGTGAACTTTACCAGCATACTTCTCGGCATAAGCCTTGCTCTTGGCATGAATATAGACTGGAGCTTTGTCTTGCTTATAATTGGCTTCTGGGTTTTTGCCCCAATAATATCTGTAGTGCTGATAAGGCCGCTCATGCACAGATCATATTCCTTCGCAAGAAAGAGGAACGTTTGGCATGTCATAGGCTCTATAAGGCTCACTCTTGTCCTGCTTTCCTTCTTCGCGGCTTTTACTCTTGGTGCAAATACTATAGGGCTTCTCTACTCTTCCCTTCCTAGAAGCAATTATTCTTTGCTCGTAGCAATTCTGGCAATAATTTTCGGAAGCACAATGCTGAGCTCTGGCGAGCTAAAGAGGATAGGCAACGAGATACTTTCATTGAGGTATGTAAACGCAATAAACTCGCAGCTTGTCTCTATATTGCTTGTCGAGCTGGCCACGCTGTTTGGCGTTCCCCTTTCAAACAGCCAGACATATATAGCAAGCATATACGGAAGCGGGCTGAGCTACAAAAACAGGATCCTTCTTAAGGGGCCTATAAAGAGCATTGCAATAACATGGATAGGCGGAGCTATGGCGAGCTTCGCGCTCTCATATGTTTTTGCTACGGCACTTCTAGCCGTATAGGAGCTCAGCAACAGCGACGCGCGAGCTTTCTTTTGAGACAAAATCGAGCCTGAGCTTTTTTCCATTTTCTATGCCAGAGCACTCCATGAAAAGCTTCGCCAACTTCTCGCTTGTAGCAAAAAGAATCAATTCACTGCCATCAATGCCGAAATCCTTCAAGGCTTTTGAGATGTTCATCTGCCCGCTGACAAGTAAGAGAAGCTCGATTGCCATGGAATTGGAGCGCATGATATTCTCTTCCTTCCTTAAAAGCATATTGAAGTATGCTGCAAGGAGTCTTTCCCTTACCACCTTGCTGTTCTTGAAAAGCTGCACAAACTCGTTGCCTGATCTGGCATTTGCTTTTTCTGCACATTCAAGCAGTTTCTCCTTGCTCACGCTAGACTTGCAGGCGTATGCAACAGGTATTGGGATCTTTTCGCTAGTCAACCCATTACCTTTGAATAGTACCTTCTTCTCATCCTCTTGAACTTCTCCCTGGCAATCCTCTTCATCTTTATTAGAGCTACCTTCCTGTAAGCTTTGCCTATCTTCCTAGCCATAGGATCACCAAAAGAATTTTGCCGAAAAATTATATATAAATTTCTAGAAAAGGCTCTTTTGACCTCTAGAGCCACTCAATTCTATGAGCTTCTCTGCAAACTTCTCCACCCTTTCCCTAGAGAATTCATGCTCGTCGCACATGATCCTTATTATCTTTTCCTTGTTTGGCTGCAATGCAGTGAGCTTCTTTACCTCTTCGCTGCCAAGAGCCCTTGTCTCAGGATTTGAAAATATTTTCTCTACCTCAAAAGGATCTACATCGAAGCTCTGGTATTTCTTCTCAACCTCTTCGACAAGCTTTTCCCTGGACTTATATTCTTTCACAAGCTTTAGCGCAGTGACAGGGCCTATGCCTTCTATGCCGGCGTTGAAATCTGTTCCTATTAGTATGCCAACCCAGATAAGGTCGTTCTGGCTTATCTCGAACTTTTCAAGAAGGTTCTTTAATAATATCCTTTCAGGATTTACTTCTATGTAGACATTTTTTCTTGGAAGCTTTCTCCTGCCTGTAATAGTAAGATTTCTTATAACAACCTCGGAACCAAAGAGAAAGAGGTCATAATCTTGGCTCGCAGCACCATATGCCAAGCCCTCCTTGACGAGCCTTGCAGCCTGCGCCTCGCCCTCGCTTGGCGCCTGTATATAAGGTATGCCCATTGCATCAAGCAGAGCCTTAGAGCTCTCTACAATTTCTTTGTTTATCCTGCTGCTCGCCATGGCGTGGAGCCTTGCTTCTTCAATAAGCCCCTTCTTTTTTGCTTCCTGCCACTCTTCATACGCCTCTTCCCTCCTGCTTGCCCGCGCTTCTATGGTCCTCTGCTTCAATACAGGAGGCATGCCATCAAAAACGAATACAGGCATTATGCCGTTTTCAATAATGCTTATAGTCCTATAGAAGAGGCCGGAAAGGTGGCTTGTTACCCTGCCCTTTGAATCAACAAGAGGCGTGCCGTCAGGCTGCCTTATTATTGAGAGAAACTGATAGATTGTGTTGTATGCATCGATTGCAAGCCTCTTTCCATTCAGCTCCTTCAGCTCTATAATTTCCTTCACTTCTCCAACAAGCTTGCTTATGTCTACAGCCAAGCCCTCACTTCTTCTCCTTCTTCTCAGCCGCATCCCAGAGCGTTATGGGCTCATCAGGCTTTAGATGCGCGCTTGGTACATCTTTTTTAGGCTCCAAGAGCTTTATCCCGAGCTCCTTCTCAAGCTTTTTTACTATTTTGTCGCTCGGAAGGGTCTTCTCCTCCTCTATCCTAAGCAAAGTGCTAGCTTTCTCGCTTATGCGCTCCGCAAGCACATTAAGAGGAAGACCCAGCTTCTCCCTCGCTTTCCTTATCGCTTCGCCATAATGCTCTATTATCTCCTCTTCATCCTCTTCATTAGGCTTCGCTGCCTCTCTTCTCTCATCCTTCTGCTTGCTTAGATCCATTTTCTCTATAACCTTCTTTCCCTTCGCACACTCAGCACAGACGTTCATCACTGCGCCCTCCACTTCTACAACATATATTATACTTGTCTCCTTGCCACAAATCTCGCACTCCATAAAACCACTGGTACAAGATGCTATTCAAATATAAATATGAAGATATATAAAAATAAGCTGATGCAATGGAGGCAAAAAAGAAACTGAGCAAAAGGGCAAGGGCTTATGCAACTGCAATCATTGCTTTTCTAGCCGTAGCAATCCTTTCTTACCTTTACATTGCGAGCTGGAACGTGCTTGCAAGATGGCTAGGGGCGATAATAACACTTGCCACAAGCGGCGAGCTTATTATGCTTTTGAATGGCTTCAAAGGAGCATACGGCGCATACATGCTTGGAGGAAAGCATGGTATTAATTTTATTGACAGGCTCTCAAGGCACAACAGGAATCTTTGGATAGCCTTTGCAGAGTGGGGCCTTACGATGAGCCTTGGCGTTTTCTCAATATTCATATTCAGGTATATCAACAAAAAGGTCTTTGCAATTGGCATAATAAGCCTTCTTGCCATGCTCTATTTCGTAATGCCCTATACATATCTTCCGATGAGCTTTCTCAATATACCCCAAGTTACAGGCAAGATGAATGAGGCTATGGCAAACAGCACAATCTCGACGCCGAACTATTACTATACAGGCATACTTTATGCAGCGACACTCCTTGGAGGATTTGCAACCCTTGCAGCAGGCTCTATAATCTACAACGGCGCGTACATATTGGTATCGACAATCTCTTTTGCCTCAACCGTAATAGCCGGAAAGCCCAACTACAACATTACAAGCTCGCAGATTCCGGGAGTTGCCCCTATAATTCCTGGCATTACAATGCCCCTCTTTGCAGGCATACTTGCACTTGTCGTTATATTGGTTGTGCACGAATTCTCGCATGGAGTTCTCGCAAGAATAGCAAAGATAAGATTAAAATCTGTGGGTGTGCTTCTCTTTGGCATTGTGCCCTTGGGCGCATATGTTGAGCCTGACGAGAAGGAGATGAAAAAACTAAGCAAAGAAAAGCAGGAAAGGATCTTTGTAGCTGGAATAGCGTCTAACCTTATTGTTGGGTTGATTTTCTTCGCAATAATGCTTGCGATGCTTCCTTTCCTGGGCGATGTAATGCACACGTTCGTTGCAGTGGTTGCAACAATACCGGGCTATCCGGCAAACAATGTCATACAGCCAGGCTCGATCATAGAGACCTGGAACAATTATCCTATAGAGAACCTTACGAGCTTCAAGGTTGCAGCCGCAAACGATACTCCTTTCTCGATGGTAAGGGTTGAGACAAACAGAGGCTCGTATACATTCAAGACCAACCAGACAGGAAAAATAGGCGTTTATGTCGAACAGAGCTATGCACCAAAAGGCATGCTCGGCTCTGTTGTATACTTTATCTTCACCTTTGTAGGCCTTACATTCCTTCTAAACCTGCTTGTAGGCATAGTCAACCTTCTCCCAATTCCAGGATTTGATGGCTGGCAGATTTACAGGCTGGAGGCAAACAGCAAACTAATAAGCGCTATCTCTGCAATAGTGATTATAGCGCTCGTGCTGAATGCCTTGCCTTGGATTTGGGCATGATTACCAGGGCACCTCCTTGAGCTTCGCCCTGTGGGCAAGCACATTTGTGAGCTTGTGCAGAATGCCTGTTAAAATGAAGAGGAATACTATCCCAAAGATCCCGGGCGCATTGCCGAATGGATATGCGAAGAGAAGTGCGAAGACAAGGAAAAGATACTGGTCAATAATGGGCATGTTCGCTCCAGATTTTTTGCCCATTCTTCTCTTTACAAAGCTTCCCAATAGATCTCCAGCATGGGTGCCCAGTGAGAGAGCTATTCCAAGGATTAGCATGTATGGCAGGAATAAAGACTCGATTGCACCTACTATTATTCCGCTTGCTATGCCGAAGACAAGCCCCCTGATTGTTTTATGGGGCCCGAAGATATACTTGCCCTTTATCTTCTTGCCGAAATCGAGAGGCTTGCCGCCTCCGAATATTACTGGGGCTCCGTTTGCTACATATGCAGGCAGTATATATATGATCGGGTAAATGAAGATTAGATAAAGATTTATTGAACCACCTAGAGCTTTCCTTCAGCAACCTTCTTTGATCCGCCGCCAGAGAAGTGCTCAAGCTTTGACTTTGCAAAATCTATGGCGCTCTTTTCGCCTGAGCTCATGCATACCGCATAATCTTTGCTTCTCACCAACGCCACGCATTTTCTCCTGCCTGTAAGCTCCTGCGCAAGCGCCCTGAGCAGATCAATTGGCCCGTTGAGCTCTACAATATATTCTTCTTTCTCCCCTGCTGAATCGGCAATCGCCCTCGCCGCCAAATCGACAGCAGATTTGTAATCCTTGTAGAGCTTTGCCTGCTTCTCTTTTAGCGCCTCTACACCATTTGCTATCTTCTCCTTTTCAAGGTTCAGGAGAGGAGAGAGCCTAGAAAGCTGCGAGTCTTCCATCTCGAAATAGTCTAGGGCTGCTTTTCCAGCAACGAACTCTATCCTCACTACCCCATCATGTATCCTGCTTGACCCTATTATCTTTACAAGCCCAAGCATATATTCTCTCCCTACCGCATGCAAGCCCCCGCACGCCTCTGCATCTATAAGCTTGCCCTCTTTTGTTGTTATAATGACAATCCTCATCCTCTTTGCTGGAACGCCATGCCCTTGGTAAATAGTAAACCCGAACCTTTTCTCCGCTTCTCCCCTTTCCATCTCTTCTACGCTTACATTTATTCCGTGGAGTATGTACTCGTTTACCCTCTTTTCTATCTTCCTAAGCTCCTCGTCGCTGAGCTTGTCGTAATGGGCTATGTCTATGTGGGCCTTGCTGAAGCCCTTGTTTGAGCCTTCTTGCCATGCATGCTTGCCAAGTATTTCCCTGCAAGAGGCACTTATGAGATGCGTAGCTGTATGATGCGCAATGAGCCTCTCCCTCCTTTCCAGATCGACTTTTGCCTCTACAACCAATCCTGGCTTAAGCATACCTTCAATGCTTTCTTCCATTACATGCACTATAACATCGCCCATTTTCTGCACATCAACAACACGTATGCCGTTTATCGTGCCTCTGTCAGCTTCCTGCCCACCGCCCTCTGGATAGAATGGTGTTTTGTCGAGCACGACATACTTCTCTTTTGCAAAAAGAACAGTGCTTTTTGATTCGGTTGCGAAAGAGTAATACAGCGCCTCTGTTTTTGGAAGGATTGGAAGCTCTATGGGAAGTTTTGCCTGCTTCTCTTTCTTCGCGAAATCGCTCTCGAGAAGTTCAGAATAGATGCCCTCTGGTATTTCGATGCTAATGCCCCGCGCCTCTGCCTCGCTCTTGAGGAACTCAGGAGTCACCCCATGGCTCTCATACAATGTCTTTATCTCCTTTGCATTGAGCTCCTTTTTCTTGGAGAGCATTTCATCGACAACCTTCTTTGCATGCTCCTTGCTCCTCTCGTAACGCTCCCTTTCTATATTCACCACTTTCTCAAATGTGTCTAGCCCACCTTCTAGCTCGGGGTATAGTCCTTTGAGCTCATCTGCAATGCTTCTTGCGAGCTCTGGCAAAGAGATGTCGAACTTGAAATTGTCGATGAATGAGAAAGCCCTTCTCAATATTACCCTCAGATTATATCCGCCACCTATGTTTGATGGCAATGCCCCGTCTGTAACTGCAAAGAGGAGCGTCCTTGTATGGTCGAGTATAGAGTAAAGTGCCTGCAATGGCCTGAGCTCTGAGTTGTAGATCTCTTTTGTTATGCCTGTCTTGCTGAATATCTCTTTTTCGAGCTTCTCAACATCTTTTACCTCATCAGCATCGAGGCTACCAGCTAGCATAGAAAAATCGTGCAGGAGCTTTTGATTATATCTCAGGCCGAGCTTCTTCCTGAGCTTTTCGAGCTGGTCATGAAACACTGCCTCGTATGCATTTTCATATCCTGTATAAAACCATAGCAGCCTTTCGAAGCCCCAGCCAACATCGACAACCTTTCCAGGCAATTCAGAAACCTTGCCGTTGAAAGACTGGAACTGAGTGAAAACACTGTTTACAAGCTCGCTGCCTTGGGAAAATGTTTCAAGGCAGGGGCCAAATTCAGAGAAGTCGCCCATGGCCCAGACATCTTCATGATACACAAGGTTCTCCTTTTTCACGCCAAGAACTTTGGTGAGGAACTCGAAGTTGAGCTCTATTGTTTTGTCTCGCCAATATCCTTCTTTTGGCCAGTTGAATGCGTGCTGGCCAGCCATCATGAAGCTTGTAAAGTGCCTGCCGGTAACTCCGACATTCTCTACATCGCCAAATCTGAGGCATATCTGCGGAACAACGAGGGGGTTTGCACTATATTCGAAGCCCATAACCCCATTTTCTATCCTCTGGAAATCCTGTATGCTAGCTATTGTGAAGTAGAGATCCTGCCTCCACCTGCTCACAACAGGATATCTCTTTATCACTTCGTGCCCATTTCTCCTGAAGAACTCTTCAAACTTCTTCCAGAGCTCTACATAGCCCATATTAATGGGCTTCTCCTTGAAGAAAGTGTATTTTGTGTGCGAAGGATCGTCGCACGTGTCTCTCTCTTCTATGCTCCAAAAATACCTTCCGCAGATCTTGCACTTTCTCCTCTTGAAGCCCTCCCTTTCGAAGAGCTCGTTTGAGTAGTAGTCATTGTAGTTTTTTGAGAATTCCTCCCTCAAGGAAGATTTATTTAGCTGCATTCAACCACTAACACACTAATAATGCAATCTAGCCTTAAAATACTTTATTCAGTTATATTTTTATCATTAACCCAAAACTTAAACTAGAGGGGTGCAAAATCCTACACTTTCTACGGAAATTAAAAACACATTACCTCTTTGCCAAGCTAATCCAGACCTTGCACTCGTTGCCGTAGAACCTGCAGAACCTACATTTCCATGCCTCTTCCTTGCTGACAGGCTGCGCCTCCCTCTCGCCGTTCCAGTAGCCCATTGCGTATATAAGCAATTTCTCGACTTCTTCCTTGCTGTATGAGAATGAGATCGTTGACGACTCCCTGCCCGTGAACCTGTCTATATACCTTACCCTTACTGTATTGCTTATCCTTGGAAGCGATTTTATCTCGTCGAACATGAGCTTGTAGACCTTCTCGAGGCTCAATAGACTTTTTTCTATGCCGAGCGCCTCTGCCTCGCTTACAAACTTCTCCGAGATGGGCTTCATACCCTTGATGTATGTTGTGTAGAAATTGTCGTAGCTGTATGAGCCCTCTTTTATATCTTCGAGCATCTTTTTGTAGAGAAGCACCTGGATCTTGTGGGGCCTCGTCATAGGCTCTGTGAGCTCCTTGCTAGAGGCCTTTGTCTTGGTCTCTATTACAAAAACCTCATCCTCTTTTAGCCTGAGCTCGTCTATCTTTCCGTTTAGCTTGTAGCCGTTTATCGAGCCGTAGATTCTTATCTCCCTTCCTATACCGCTCTTCTTCAGGCTCTTGAGTGCCATATAATTTTCATAGCCTGCCTTGTAGAAAAAGTCGCTGTATGTTATGGGCTCGATCTCCAATGGCACATATACCTCTGCCTGCAGCTCCTCGTGCTGCTTCGTGCCTTCTGCCATCGCTTTTGTATACTGCTTGCCATAAAGATAATTCAGTTCCATCTGCTTCTCGCACCAGTACTGGCTAGCTATATCTGTGACAAGTATGCTGTTCTTTCCCAGTTTGGCAAGCACGCTTTTCTTTTCTTTTCCCTCCAATCAGACCGCCTATCAATCTTCATCGCAAAGCTCAGCGATCACCTTTCTCATCACGCTTATCTCTTTGCAATGAATTATTAAATACCTTTTTAGTACTAGATAAATAGCTTAGAATGTTGATTGCATGAGACTCTCAGATTTCGAGCTGTTCATATTTGACTTCGACGGCACGCTGAGCAAGCCGACCCTTTTGGTAAGCTTGCTTAGATATTTCAAAAGGAGATACAATGTGGATTTCATACTCTCGCACAGCGAGCTTTTCGCTTCAGCAAAGGAGCCGGAGATAAGCGGAAGCAAGGCTGAGAAGGAGGAGAGCTTCTACAGCAAGCTATACAACTTCTATTCGTTCTTCTTCAAGCCGAAGATAAAAAAGAATGCGGTGGAGATTCTTGAAGGTCTAAAGAAAAGGAACAAGAAGATTGCGCTTTTCAGCGACGGGAAAGAAGACAGGATAAGAAAGGAGCTGGCGATGCTGGGGCTCGAGGAATATTTTGACATAGTGCTTGCCGCAGATGCTATAAAAATCTTCAAGCCTAATCCAACGCCGCTTCTCCTTATTGCAAAGAACATGCATGTCCCAATAAGCAAGTCGATTTATATAGGCGATATGGCAGTAGACATTCTCACGGCCAAGTTTGCAAAGATGAGCTCCTGCGCTGTTGGCGATGGCTTGGGAACAACACAATCAATAAAAAAAGCGAAGCCTGATTTCTTCTTTGAGAATCTTGAAGCTATGAAAAAAGAGTTAAAGATTTAAAAGGCAGGAGCTATATTTAAATATGAAAAAATCCCCTATTTTAAACATGGTGGGGAGGGCATTAGGACAGGCGGGTACAGAGTATCTCTTCATATACGTGATTGTATTTGTCATAGCTGTGCTTGCGGCATATCTTATTTTCTCTTCATTTTCAAACATGAGCAGCGTCTTGCCTTCTAAGTGCACATTTGACTACGGTGTCGCGTGCACTGGCGTAGTCGTTGCCTCTAACTCTAGCAACACTATGATAGCGCTGCTTGCTACTAATGCGCAGGAGTTTCCACTTTATAATCCGGTGCTTACAATAAACCAGAGCGGCACAGTCGTAAATGCAAACTGCAGCCCGAGCTACGTTAAGCCAGGCCAGGCAATGCTCTGCGTTGCAAAGCTTGCACAATATAAGCCAGTGCTTGCATACTCAAGCGGGACTCCTATAATAAGCGCGAAATATTGTAGCTATGGTTGCACTAACAAGATAAGCGAGAGCTTCATAGGCAATTATTCGACAAACACAAAGAGGATGATAAGCCCTAAGGTGGGGCTTGCGATAAAAACTACAAATAACATAGCCAAGGCAAACCAATATATTGGGATAAGCGTGGGTTTGGACCTTTTCGGATACGTGTTGCCAATAGCAAACCCAGAACTGATATCCAGCAATCCTTCTATAAACATATTGTATAACACGCAAGGAGGTGGAAACAGCTTCATAAGCCTGAGCAGCAATGGCACAGTGGGCCAAGCGACAGTGAGTGTTTCATATGCAGGTCTCACTTCAAATGCTACAGTAATATTCCTTCCTATTTATCCAAAAATTTTGATAACAAACATGCTCTCCGGCAATTTGACAATAATAAATGCTTCAAACGGCGCAGTAAAGAGCGTTTCAGGGTTTTCAATACCTCAGAGCGTAGCAGTTTCAAGCAATGCGACACTGGCGTACGTTACAACGCCAAACGGCATAGCATTGGTAAATCTGCTTAATGATACAATATTGAAGAACATCGCTACAGGAGGATACCCAAGCGCGGTTGTTGATGCAAATGCCCATGTCTATATTGCAAATTCTGGATCGAACAACATAACAATAATGGATGAAAAGGGAAATGTGGTAAAGAGCATGCGCACAGGCATATTCCCGAGCTTCGAAACGGCAAGCGGCAACCAGGCGCTTGTTTTCGTGCTTAACCAGCTCTCCGCAAACATAACGGCCATCAATACGACGAGCTATTCTTCAAACTCACTCAGGCTGCAAGCAATGCCTTATGCTATAGCATCAAACTACAATGGCAGCATAATTTATGTTACATACCCAATCTTAAACAGCGTCTTTGCAATCTATACAAAAAACAACAGCGTAGCATGGCGCTCAAGCCCCATCTTCATACCTTTCGGCATAGCGTACAACAGCGCCAACAACAGGCTTTATGTAACTAGCATAGGCGCGAGCTCTGTGGCTGTGCTAAATGCCACGAGTGGTGCACAGATAGGAAGCACAAACGTTGGCTTTCTACCTACATTTGTCTCAACCTCTATAGACAACAATTATGAATATGTAGTAAATTCTGGTTCTGACAGCCTTTCCATACTAAATGCAACAACAAACAAGGTCGTGGCAACCTACATGACAGGCCTATTCCCGACTTGGGTGGCATCCGGCTAGGCTAAGCCAAAAAACCAACAGAATCCGCCAAATGCATAGCTTTATAAATGAGAAGCATTCAAATAGAATCAGGTAGTAAGGCGTGAAAAGCGCTAATTCTACAGAGGAAAAAACATGGACAGAAATAACAGATTCGGAGAAAGAAGGCAGGGTAGGGGCGTAAAGCCGAACTACTTTTTGCCAAAACCTGTAAAGGTTGGTGACGTAGTAAGCGTCACTGTAGAGGCTACGGCCTCAAAAGGAGACGGAATAGCAAAGAAGGACGGCTTTGTCATCTTCATAAAGGATGCAAAGCAGGGCCAGACAGTAAACGTAAAGATAACAGACGTCAGAGCGAGGTTCGCAATTGGCGAGATTACGAGCGAAAGCCCGAATGTAAGCCAGAGCGAAAGCGCTAGCGCAAGCTCTTCGAGTGAGGCTGGCGAAGACTCTGATGAAGGAGCAAGCGAAGAAGAAGCGTAAAATTTCTTTTATTTATTTTTCTTTTTCTCTTTTTTGCAGTAGGTCATATTCTATATCCCACCACTATTGCCACTGATAACTATCTTGGCAGACTGTTTATACTGATGCAGAATGAACTGAAGGAAGATTAATATCCAATAAGGCTATTTCTTAAGCTCTTTCTTTATCCTTGCCAAGGCTATTATCCTCTTGTATGTTGGAGGATGGGTCATGAAAAGAGAGAGGAAGGGATTCCCTTCTTTTGCTGCAAACTCCTTCATCTTTGCTATGCTCAGCTCTGGAAGAAGATCCTTTATCTCCTCGGCATGCTTCTCTATCTCCTTCAAATCCTCCTTGGCATTGAAAGAGTCTGCAATATAGAACGAGCGCACTGCACCTGATGCAGGATGGGCGTTTGTCTCTGCAAGATTGTATGTTATCTTTGAGAGGGCCCTTGCCAGATTCTCGGGCTTCTTTGTAAGCTGGGCAGAATGCATATCGGCAAAGTACTCCCTTGACCTGGAAAGACCCAATATAAGCACCTCGGACAAGAAGTAGACAAAGTAGCCAAAGAAGCCTATGAGGAGGCCGTAGCCATTGTTCCTTGAGCGTGCGTTGCCAAAGATCATACTCATTGCAAGGTAATAAGCAAGAGTTGGTATAAAAGAGACAACAGTCATTACCAAAAAGTCGTTGTGCCTTATATGGCCGAGCTCGTGCCCTATCACAGCCTCAAGCTCCTCGTTGTTGAGAAGCTTTAATATACCCTCGTTCAGCGCAAGCGTTGCGCTCTTCCTTGACCTCCCAAACACAAATGCATTGGGCTCCTTTGAAGGGCTTATGGCTATTCTTGGCACAGGCACCTTCGCTTCATTTGCAAGCCTTGTCACCATGTTCTGAAGCTCTGACATCTCGCCCTTCTTGAGGTATCTGAGCCTCGCGCTAAAGGCAATGACATAGGGGCTTGCATACCACTGGAAAACAAAAAAGATTATTACAAACGCAAGTATGCCCAGCGCGGGCACGCCGAGAAGATAGAGTATCGCGTAGATTATCACAAAGCCTATGCCAAATATAAGCGCTAGCGTAATGTACATTCTTGTCCTTAACCCTGCTAAGCTTGCCATATTAAAAAATTAGACAAAGACAAATAAATACCTTACTGGCTTAGCATGAAGTATTATTAGAGCTCAATAGGACTCTTGAAAGATATTCTTATGCTCCCATTAATTCTGACGTTGCTTGCATACTCAGATAACTCATTTTCTTCTCCAGGCCCTTCTATTCTGACTTGGGCATCTCCAATGCCCATTCCTTTGAATTCCTTTGCGAGCACGTCTGGCAATTCCAACAGCTTGCCGTATTCGCCCCGCATGCTTATTATGACTCCACACTTGTAATCGTTGGTTTTGAAAACTTCTATACCAACTCTTTTAAGGTATTTTGTTACAGCATCTATAATCTCTTCGTTTGCAGGTGCCTTTGCCTGCAAATCTGCTTCAATGTTGCTTTGCTCGCACCTAAAAACCTCCTCATAAAGCTTTGCCGCAGGAGAGACAAAAGAGACAATTCCTTCGGGCATATTTTTCACCACTAACCTTAACACAATTTCTATTTATAAAGCTTATTTTGTTTTTGTTCAGAAAGAGCTTTGCATTTTTATAGGCAGGCGGCTTGCGCCGCCCTCTAGGCCAGGCACGTAGAGGCGATTAGCGTAGCCTGGCAATTAATATATGGTTTGTAAAGATTTATAAAATTATCTACTTTGGTAAATATATTTTAGTAAAGTATAAATATATTTCCTTATATATAATGTTCAGGAGAAAGCGTGGACCGACGCTATACAAGACGGCCTGGCGGTAATGCTGCTCTCTAGTTTTTGAGGCGATAGGATGGAGAACGAAAGCGCCGGGGCTGGAAGATGGCCATATACAAGAAAAACAAAGAGCAAAATTGTAACAGTGCTCGAGCAGATGTGGAGAGAAGCAGAAGCGAAAAGACACAGAAAGGAAGTAAAAGTAGATTATGCAGAGCTTGCAGAGATAGCAAGGTGCATGATGAGCATAGTAGAAGCGACAGTGCTCAGCAAGAAGATGAAGGAAGCAGGAGTGAAAAGATCCTATGAGCTCGAGGCAAGCATTGAAAACGGCAAGTTCGCATGGCAATTAGCTGGCAACGAGAATGATGCGTTGCCGGCCTCCCCGGCCGTCTCCATCCTATATTTAAAAATTAAAGCCTATTTCTTATCATGCTCAGGATCGGCTACCATGTATCGATTGCCAAGAGCATAGACCTAGCTTTTGACAGGGCAAAGGAGCTTGGCTGCACAGCGTTGCAGCTCTTCGTAACCAATCCTAGGAGCTGGAAGATGAAGGAGCTCAGCGAAGAGGAGAAAAAGCTGTTTGTAGAAAAGGAAAAAATTCCAGCAGTAGCGCACATGCCTTACCTTCCGAACCTTGCATCGCCAAGGGAAGATGTTTACAAAGCCAGCATAGAGGCGATGAAGGCAAACATGGCAAGATGCAACGAGCTCAAAATTCCATACCTAGTCACGCATCTTGGAAGCACGCTCGGGAGCAGCAAGAAGGAGAGCATAGAAAAGGTGGCAAGCGCCATAGGGGAATGCATAGATGGCTATGAGGGCACGCTCCTTATGGAGAATGAAGCTGGGCAAAGGAACAGCGTCGGCTCGAAAATCGAGGAGATGAAGGAAATATATGAGATTGTAGGCTCTGGCAAGCTGGGCTTCTGCTTTGATACATGCCACGCATTTGAGGCGGGGTATGACATAAGCAATGCAGAAACGATGCAAAGCATAAGCAAGGTGCTTGGCAAGGAGAGGATAAAGGTCATACACCTAAATGATGCCAAATACCCACTTGGCTCTGGAAAGGACAGGCACGCCAATATAGGCCTTGGCTATATAGGCATAGAGGGTTTTAGGCACTTCTTTGATAATAGGTGGATAAGCGAGAAGATAATAATCCTTGAAACGCCTTATAGCAAAAAGATAACCCCGCAGGAGGAGCTTGAGCTAGCGAAGAGCCTTGCAATACACTGAGGTGCTTTTTATGTTTGAAAAAATGGCTAAGGTTGAGAGGATATTATATTTGAGGAAGGGCTTTAGGGTCAAGTGGGCTTGGAAGCCTGTTTTCTTCAAGTCCTTTGAGATAAGAGAGAGCATTAATCCGCACATGCTCATAGTAGGGGAGTCAGGAAGCGGCAAGTCAAACGCGAGCAAGCAGGTAATAAGCGAGCTTGCCAAGAAAGGCTACAATTTTGCAATCTTTGACCCGCATGATGAGTATGTAGACATTGCGAAAAGCACGCAGGCAAAGGTATATGATGCAGCCTATACGGGCATAAACATCTTCGACCTCGATGGTATGAGTGCAAAGGAGAAAAGCAGCGAGCTCACCGAATTATTTAGAAGAATCTTCAAGCTTGGCGAGGTGCAGAGCAACATACTATACAAGGTAATAAGCTATACATATGAGGTCGCTTCTGAGAAGGGAGTAAGGCCCAGCATAAACAGCTTGATCTATTCCATAAAAGTCTTCCTGAGGAACTCAAGCTCAACAAGAGAGAAGCTTGTTTTGAATACGCTCGAAAAGAGGTTCATGCTCGCCAATAGCACGCAGGATGGGCATATTAATGTAGAGAAGCTGCTCAATTCCAGGAGCATATTCGCCCTCTCCTCTTTGCATACGAGCGAGGCCCAGGAAATTTATATCGAGGGCATGCTTAGGAAGATATATACAAGAATGCTCACCTCTGAGAAGGAGAGGCTGAGGTTCTACATACTCATAGACGAGGTAGAGAAGCTCGGCCAAAGCACCATACTTGCAAGGCTTGCAAACGAGGGCAGGAAATATGGGGTAGGTATAATAGCAGTTGCGCAGCATGCAAAGGAGGTTGAGAAGAGCCTGCGCGGCAACGCTTCGCTTGTCATGAGCTTCTACCAAAGAGAGCCAGAAGAGCTTAACTACATTTCGAACATGATCGCAGGAGGCAACGAGCTTGAGAGGTTCGCTGAGGTAAAGAAGGCTATTAGGAGATTGAGGCAGGGCGAGGCTGTAGTGCTTGGAATGGGCGAGCCTGAGATAGTAAAGTTCAGGCTCTTCGATGGCGAGGATTATGTGCCTTATTACATATACAAGCTTGCAAAGGAGCCCATAAAAGAAGAGAGCTTGCAAGAGGAGCTTGCGAAAAGGGGCTTTGGAAACACGGAGATAGATAAAGGGATCAAGGAGCTTGCAAGCGAGGGCGTGCTGGCAATGCACCACATAGATGCACAGCCATACTATGGCAACTGGTACATGCTAAAGAGAAGGAACAGCGCTGAGCACGACATATGCGTAGAGCTTATAAGCATGCACCTGAAGAAGCTCGGCATAGGCAACAGGATTTACAACTCCTCTTATGGCCCAGACATTGTTGCAAGGATAAACGGCTTGAGAGTTGCGATAGAGTACGAAACCGGCAAGAAAAGCCCTGATGAGCTTGAGAAAATGCTCGGATACAGGAAGAAGCACTTTGAAAGAATTATAGTTGTTGCAAACGAGAGAGCGAAGAATATGTACAGGGTGCAAGGAATAGAGCTCTTTGGCATAGACTCTTTCCTTTCAATGAAAAGCCTCGGCTAGTTCTTTATCTTCATTGTCTTGTCGCTGTGTCTGTAGAGATAGTACAGCTCCTCCTTCTTTGCCTCGAGCTCCTCCATTTTTGGCTTTAGCTCGGGCGCCAGCCTGTTCTCTATGTTCGCCATCGCAACCTTTCCGTTGCTCAGCTCCACCTCGACATAGGTATAGCCGTTCAGCATCTCTGTCTCCGTAATGCTCGCCCTTATCTCCTTAAGGAACGGATTGTCGGCGCTTCTCTGGAGAGCAGCCCCGTCTACAACTATCTTGCCGTTAAGCATTATTCCTTCGGGCTCATGCCAGTTCGCACCAAAGAGGAGGGTTGAGTTATTCCTTTCTTTTGTCAAGACAGTTTGCAACCTCGCTGGTTTTGGCAGTATGTGGTTTATGTCTATTATGTAATCTTTGCCGTTGTGGTTTATGTAGAATATGTCCCCTCCTTCCTCATTTCCAGGCGCGGTCTTTATCCTGCTTCTCCAGTCGCTTGGCAGCTCGCCCCTCTCAGCGAGGGGCGCAAGCAGTGTATAGATCCTCTCCTGCAAGGATGTCGCCTCGTCGAATTGACCACCAGGCACAGTCTTGTTCGGGTGGTTCCCTGATGCAATCAGTATGTAGCCTGATCTCTTTATTATATCGATTATTATTGGAGCCATCGGCAAGATAAACTCTCCAGGCTGCTGGTCTATGTTATAGATTACCTGCTTCTCCTTGTCCCTAAAATACTGCAGAAGTATCTCGTTCCTTTCTTCCTTGCTCAGATTCATGCCTTCAAGGAACTTGCTGAACTTCTCTGAATCGTCTATCTTATTTGAATCCCTTGGCATGTTCTTGTAGTTGTTCAAATTGCCCTCATATATGTCTCCGAGCACGAGGAGTATGTCTGGCTTCTTCTCCGCAATGTCGCGCAGCGCTGCCTTGAAAAGAGGATAATTGGCATAGTTGCCTATGTGAATGTCTTGTATGCTTGCTATCTTGAGCTTTGCATGCTCGCCTATCTCTATGTTGTCCTTCCTTAGCGAGAGAAGCAGGCCCTTGTCAAGGTATTTGAGCTCCCTGTCCTTTATCTCGCTCGGCAGCTTGTTAGAGAGGATTGCACGCTCCAGCTCCGGCTTGAATGCACCGTTGCTGCCATTTTCTTCCTGAGCACTTTTAGAATTTATCTTCTCAAGCAGCTCTTTTAGCTTTGGCTCTTCTTCTATGTCGCTCTTCCTTCTCTCCTCAGCTAGAAAGTTCGAGTCAAGGAAGGTAAACCTCGGCGTGCCGCTGCCGATGCTTATCATCGTGGCGCCTGAGCTCATCAGCCCGCGCTCTATCGCCTTCGTCTCGTTTGTCTTTACATGCAAATTATAGAGCTTAGCCCTCTTCTCCAGATCTGCGAACGGGCCCTGGTTCAATACTGCAAGCATGGAATCAGAGTGGTTGAGCAAAGGAAGTATCTTGTAATAAGAATAAAGGTTGTGGCCCTTTATAAGTATGTTTACCTTGCTGTTGGCGAGCTCTTTGAGTGCGTTGTTTTCCATGTACTTGTAGAGCATAGAGCCCTCGTCTACAGTAGATTTTTGGGTATAGACCTCTATGGGACTCTCCAAAATAACGTTGTAGTTGTTTACCTTGTAGGAGCTTACCCTCTCGCCCTGTATGATGATGCTTCTCTTCCTCCCAAACGCGTCGTTGAGCATGGACTTGTAGTGCTCGTAAGCTATCTCATGTATAAGGTCTGCCGCAGACTTCGACAAAGGTATCTGCCTTGTAAATATAAGCGCCTGCGCCTTCCTCTTTGACATCTTCTCAATTGAAGAGCTATCAACAGACTCGTTGAGCCTCTGGTTGAGGGCCCTTATCTTTACACTTATCCACTTCGCCTCTTTCTTGAGCTCGTTGTATTCCCTTACATTGCCGTCGCCCTTCAACTCCTTCATCTCCCCCTTTATCTCCTTGAGCCTCTTCTTTGCCTGCCTTATGGCATCCTCAACATCCTCTACATCTACCTTCTGCAGCGCAAGGTCGTAGAGCATCTCCAGCAAAAGCCCCCTGACCTCGAGCTCGGCGACTTCCTCGCTGTTTATGCTGAGCTTGACCTCGATGTTCTCGAGCTCCTCTAGAAGCTTCTCCCTCTCCTCCTTGCTAGCATTCTTAAGCTGCGACTTCAGAACTTTTCTTGACTCTGTTGTAGACTTTATAATCTCCTTCCTAGAGCTTATCATCTCTCCAACAACCTTCATCCTGTTGGCTATGCCCTCGGGATTGTAATTGTAATCATAGATTAGCATCTCCTCGAGGTGCTTTATGTTTTCTATGTCCTCTTTCCCAAACGCGTATATAATCTTCGCGCTCTGCGGAAGCTGGCGGAGTATCCTCTCAAGATGGGGCTTCATAACCGCAGCAGCATCTTCCAGGTTTGCAACACCCTCTTCTATAACAAGCAGCCTGTTGAAATTGCCCATGGAGCCCTTTCTCGGCATGTCAGGCAATACGCCCCCAAGCACGACAAAAAACTCAGGCTTCTCCTCGTTTTTTAGGCTCTGCAGATAGTGGGCAAGGCCAATAAGGTTGTCTTCGCTTTTGTACTTAGTCGCGCCTCCGAGCTGCGACAAGACAAGAAGCCTAGACTCTTCCCCCTTAACGCCCTCGCTCCCCATTTACTCGATATATGATTAAATCAAAAATATTTAAATATTCCACAATTCCGCTATTTATGCTAGTATATAAAAATTTCCTAGCTCCATTTTTGTTTACTAAATCGAAACAAAAAGCATGTTGGTTTACGTTGCAAAACAGACCCATGCAATACCTATAAAAATTGATAGGCAGATAAGAGATTATGTCAACTGCACCGGGCGTCATCAAACTGCTTGGCGAGCATGCTGTAGTATATGGCAGGCTCTCAATTGCCGCGGCGATAACGCTTTATGCACACGCATATTCAACAAAGAGAGGAAGCGATTTTGCTATAAAATTGAAGGATTTTGGCAAAGAGGTCAAGCTAACGAGTGAGGAGCTTGACAATATTTATGCAAGCTACAACAAAAAGAAAAGCTTCGAGGAATATGCAAAGCTAGGCTACGGCGTGGCTTTGCCGTATGCAACTATTGCAAGCATAATGGCAAGAAATTCAAGCCTCGATGGCTTAGAAATAGAGATAAGCTCAGATATACCAGTACAGAAGGGCTATGCCAGCAGCGCGGCCTGCTCGCTTGCTTTTGCTCTTGAGCTCGCAAAGCAGATAGGCGCCAACATAGATAGCAAAATCCTAGAGGTTGCAAGGGAGGGAGACAAGGTAATACACAAGAGCGAAGGCGCAGGCAAGATAGACATTAATACCTCTTTTTATGGGGGCATAGTCAGTTATAGCAGCGAGATGGGAGCAAGAAAAGAAAATATAGACGTGCATCTAAATATTTTCATCGTCGACACCGGGCCGAAGAAGAGCACTGCTGAGACAGTGGGGCATGTGAGGGAGCTTTACGAAAAGGACAGGCAGGGAACTGAAAGAATACTAAATGAGATAGATGCATGCTCACGAAAGGGCATTGAGCTTCTCAAGAAGGGGGACAAAAAGGGATTTGGAGAGATAATGTACAGGAACCAGGAGCTCCTAAACATGCTCGGCGTATCGAGCGAAGGGCTTGAGCTTGTAGTGAAGAAAGCAAAGGAAAACAATTTGCTTGGAGCAAAGCTCAGCGGGGGAGGAGGGGGAGGCATAGCTATAGTATTAGCAGATGACGATGCTGAAACAAAGGTATTTAGCGATTTGGGTTTTGAAGTTAAAAAGGTAAGCATAGACTATGAGGGTGCAAAGTAGTTGATTTAATGAAGGAGCTTTATTTTCTCAAGATAGGAGGAAGCGTTATAACAGACCTTTCCAAGCCATACACGGCAAAGAGGGAGGAGATAAGAAGGGCCCTGAGCGAGATAAAGGAAGCCAAGGCAAGGAAGGATTTCGAGATAATAATAGGCCACGGCTCAGGCTCTTTTGCCCACCTGCCTGCGAAGGAATACAATGTCCCAGCTGGGCTTATAAACGAGAAGAGCAGGAAGGGAGCTACGCTTACCTACTTAGCAGCGAAGGAGCTCAACAACATATTTGTAAGAGAAGCAATTGATCTTGGCATTGATGTTTTCCCTTTCTCGCCGAGCAGCTTCGGCATAGCTGAAGAGAGCATGCTAAGCAATGGCATTGTAGAGCACATTAAAACAACTTTAGAAAGTGGCTTCATACCAGTAACATATGGGGATGTGGTTATAGATAGAAAGAAGGGCGTTGCCATAGCATCAACAGAAGAGGTCTTTAGATTTCTCGCCATTGAGATGAGGCCGAGCAAGGTATTCCTTGCAACCGATGTAGATGGCGTATTTGACAAAGACCCGGAGAAGAACAGCGATGCAAGGCTTGTAGATATTGTCGATTCCAGCAATATAAATGAGATAATAAAGAGTACAGACTCTTCTTCAAAGAGGATCGACGTGACTGGGGGCATGAGAAGCAAGGTAATGCGCCTCTACGATATTTCAAGGAATACAGGTGCCACATGCTATATCTTCAACGGCACAAAAGAAGGCAATATAAGAAAGATGCTTCTTGGAGAACTAGAAGGATACACGCTTGTGAAGGCTTAAGAAAGGTATAAATTGTTTTAAAGCGAATTATCTGCAGTTAAAGGTCCAGATATGAGGAAAGAAAATATTGTCAAAGCGCAAAGTGCAATGGAGTATCTTATGACATACGGCTGGGCGATATTGATAATAGGCATTGCGCTTGCTGCATTATTTGAATTGGGCCTCTTTAATCCCAGCACCTATGTACCTAACTTGTGCACGCTTCCTTCTGGGCTTTCCTGCTCTTTCACCTCTCTTTCTACAAATGGGGTTGTGCAAATCCAAATAGGAGACAGCTTGCATGATCCAATAAATATAACTGCAATAGGCTGCAATACGAACAAGACATTGAACAATATGCAGGCACCGTATAATCCACCTTCGAACCAAATTTATCTCTCCCCAGGCACTACGCAAGTAATTAACGTGCAGTGCTATTCTGGCCCCTCTGAGTATTCAGGAAGGGCTGGCGACCTGTTCAAAGGATACATCTCATTGAATTATACAGACGATGCCACGGGCATACCTTCTACCGTATTTGGAAGCCTTGTTGCAAAACTAACCTGATTTGTTGATTACTTTTCTACTATCTTGCCTATTATGCCCTCTGTCGTATCAAACACGACATTTTGCTTGCAGAACCTTGGCAGATACTTCGCTGCCTTTCCAGAGTTTGTTGCTGTTGTGGCATAGCCCATCTCCTCTATAGGTGATACAACCATGCACGTATCGGCAACAACATGTCCGCCTGCACTTTCTATCTTCTTCACCAAGCCAAGCTCGCTCGCCTTCTCTTTCATGGCCCTCGAGGTGCAGACCCAGAGCTCAACACCCTGCCTTACTTTCTTGCCAGCAAGAAGGCCTGCAATCTCTTTTATCTCTTCGAGCGATGCATGCGGGCAGCCGAAGGTGACGAGGTTTATCTCTTCCTCTTTGCCCGTGTTGAGCTTCTCCTTTATCTCATTCAGCATCTCCCTTGTCACCGTGATTTTCTCTTCTATATTGTCCAGGCTTATCATCTTGGCCTTCGCCTCTGGCGTTACGCCTTCTATGTGGTAAAGGTCTATCGATCCAGAGGCTGCTCCAGCCGCACCCATTGTCTTGAATTCCTCGAGCGTAGGCATTCCTTTTATTCCCCTTATGTAAGGCACTCTTCCCTTAGACAGCTCGCCCATGGCGTAGCCGAGGAGAGTAAAATCGAGCATACCTTTAAGCTCTGTCTCTACATCAAGCTCTACCCTTGGTTCCCTGTTTTCCTTTAAATGCAAGCCATACCTTGGCCCATAGCCTGCAATTGCGTATAGAAGCGTGCTCAGGCCTGATTCCCTATTGGTTCTTATGCCCATTACCGAATTGAGGTATGCAACGACAGATGACTCTGACATAAAAACATCTGTGAAGGGCTCAGGCATCTCGCTTACAAGATAAGGCGTGCATGTAATAGTGGGCTTAGCCCCCATCCTCATGTATATCTCTATTATCTCCTCCTGCTTCCTAGCAAAGCTCTCAGGCACGTTGTAGCTCTTCCAGTCAAGCATGTCCATGCCGGCTGGGTTTATCGTCACATGCTTCGCCCTGAACCTGTATTTCTCGCCAAAGTAGCGCCTCAGCTCGAGGCCTGTCTCTGTTATTGTCTTGTACGAAACGCCTGCTATCTGGACATAATCAGCCTTTATGAATTCGTCAGTGCCCAGGACCTCGCCAGCATGGGCGAGCATCTCCGCTATCTCATTTTCTACGCCGAGCTTTTCGAGCCTGCTGGCATCGACAGCCTTCTTCTCCTTTCCTTTTATCTCTATCTCTATCCTTCCAAGCAAAGCGCCCCAGATTGTTATTGGATCAACTTTCTCTATTATTATCTTCTTTGGCGCATGGCCCCTCCTAGCCAGATTTACTATTCTGTCCGAACCGACTGTAGAGCCCGAGGCAGAGGGATATTCAAGAACCTCTCCCGTTATGTTCTTTCCATATATATCGCTGTTCGGATTTATTATGTTGCCTTTCTCATCTACATCGTCAAGCCAAGAAATTTGCGTTTTGCTCTTTAGCATTACCTCACCCTGCTCATCTTCAACTTTTTCTCTTCTGGAACATTAAGAGGCCTTGTTGCATCAATGCAAAGCTTGCTTCCAATGCCATCGGGCGTTGCCATGGGGTCCAGGCTTGAGCCCTTCACCCCTTTCATCACCACCTCCTTGCCTGCCTCCCAGTACATCGTAACTGCATAATTGACCTCATTCGGATTCGTTATGTCTATATCGTCATCCACCACTGTTATCTTCTTTAGGCTCTTGTGCCCTTTTATCGCAGCATCGATTGCAAGCCTTGGATCGCCTTCGCTTCTCTTCCTTATCGATATAACAGCATCAAGCCATCCGCTGCCACCTTCTGTAAGGTAAACATCTCTAACATCAACGCCAGCTTCCTTGATGCTTTTGTAGATTGTCGGAGCCCTCGGGGCGCCCATCAGTATTTTGTGCTCGTTGCCGCCTGGCAAAAGCGCGTGGTATATGGGCTCTTTCTTTATGGCTATCTTCTCTATGGCGAAGACCGGTTGCTCCCTTACTATATCATATGTTTCTGTAAGATCTAGGAAAGGCCCTTCTTTTGCCGTTTCATCATGCAGGATTTTGCCCTCAAGAACTATCTCAGAATCCACAGGATAATATATATTGTTGCTCTTAGCCTTAACAATCTCTATCCTTCCCTCGAGCTCTCCTGCTATATTGAGCTCGTAAAAATCCTTTTCTACGCTTGTTGCTGCGGCAAGCAAAACGCCGATGCTGTTGCCTATTGAGATTGCGACATCCAAGTCTTCGCCGTGCTCTTTGGCATCAATATACATGCTGTGCAAATCCCTCTTCTCCACAAGCCTTCCTACAAGCCTGTCCTTTCCGAGCTTTGCAAGCCTGTGGAAAGAGATATTTCTAATGCCGTACCTCTCTGCAAACACTACTCCTGAGGTAATGTAAGGACCTTGGTCAAGAGGATAGTGCTTCAATATAGGAATTGCATCCAGGTCAGGCTCAATATAAGAGAAGGCTTGCTTGTTAGATATTGCTATATTGCTTCTTCCTTTTGCACTTTCTATAGAGCTTATCATTTTCTCTATGAAAGAGCCTTTTTCTATGCCCATGCCCATCGCTACAAGATCCATAGAGCTCATGAGATTGCCAACAACTGGAATGCTTGATTCCTTCACATTTTCGAACAATATAGGCTTGCCGTCGTTCTTCTTCAGGTAAGATGCAATCTCGAGCTGCGTAGATATAGGTTCTTTATAGTGCTGGAGCACACCCTTTGAATCGAGAAGAGAAAGAAAGTCCCTAAATTTCATCTAAGCACCGAGCTAAAATTGCATGCATAAATTATAAGCTTTTTTGAGCATTAGGTTTCTGTCGTAATAATTCCTTGAGCTTAATCTTGTTGCTTTCAAGTTCAAGGGCTTTAAGAAGCAGGCTGCGCGCCTCTGCATTTCCAATTTCGCTAAGAAGCGCAGCGCTTTCTGGAGAAAGCATTTCGGGGCTTGTGATAAACTCCAGCCTCTTGCGGTTCCTTAATGGAAAAGTAAGAAGGGAGTCTATGATCTCGAAATATTCGGCAGAAGCATCGCCTATGGCTATTGCGAATGCAAGCATCTCGTCGCTTTTCAGCTTTGAGCAAAGAGTGTTTAGCCCGAGCTGTTCTGCATTTTCTAATGCCCTGCAGTACCAGAATTTAGCCTCTGGAGAAAGCCTGTTTAAATCGGCATTCTTTTCTACAATATATGTATACGCCACCAAAAATAAATGGGAGATTAAGAATTTAGCACTTGCGAACTTTGCAAAAAAAGAAGAGGCGAAAGCAATGGAAGTTTCTCTACCTCTTTGTCCCTTCTAGCATGAAATCCTTTGGATCCATTCCGCGCATG
>ERZ1669251.138-NODE-138-length-26930-cov-8.997470_pt1 | contig 26930 bp, 32 predicted proteins | sample MGYA00579294_ERZ1669251 | MGnify/ENA primary metagenome ERZ1669251 (study PRJEB41166, sample SAMN08046056) | hot springs metagenome | biome: hot spring; feature: acid hot spring; material: thermophilic sediment; isolation source: thermophilic sediment from acid...
AATTGTTTATATTTCTTGACAAATAAAACTCGCCTTGTGGATTTATGAGCATGAAGGTTTGAGATCTTATATCTATAACTGCCATATTTTTTCTTTGAAGTTCTGATATCAAGTCTTCAGACAATAGCCTTCCAAAGTCAGTAGTCTCATGAAGCCTATTTAAATCCACTATCACAGATACACCTATGGGCGCTCTTATAGGCATAAGCTCACTACAGACAAGCTGATCTGCTATGTCTTTTGCCATCGCTTCAACGCTAGTTATAGGCTTTCGATGACCTGTCATACACGATTTATAATAATATTCTCTACTATAAGATTGTTGTATGTAGGCTGGTTGATTTGACACTGGTACCTTAGGCTTAGCTACCACTTTCTTTTGATATATTGTCTGGTATATGATTTGATGGGTATCTTTCTCACCACCAAAAGCCAAACACAAAACCCCAACCAATCCTAATACAAAAATAAAATTTTTCATAACTACTATTATAATACACATAAAAAGATAGTGTGTTAGTTCAATATACATTGAACTAATAACCAAAAATTACAAGAATTTCCAAAGCAATGTGATTAATTTCTCACTAGAGGTATCAATACCCTCTCACAATGCTATAATATTATGCTATGAGGGTTGGCATAATAGGCGATGGACAGCTTGCCATGATGAGCATAATAGAAGGGCTCATAATGGATATAGAATTCGCTGTCTTGTCCTTTGAAGGGGACTCTCCAGCCTCTCACGTAACTAAACATGTATTCCAGGAAACTCAAATAGAGGAGTTTGTAGCTTTTAGCGATGTTATAACATACGAGTTTGAACATTTTGACAAAAAGATATTTGACTATCAAAAGCTACTAGACAAGTTGTATCCTGGAGTGAAACCCATTGAATTAAAACAAAATAGACTATTGGAAAAAAAGTTTTTGGCAGAAAAAAACTTTCCAGTGGTCCCTTTTTATGAAGCTAAAAATACAGATGAGCTTTTTGAAATACTGGATAGCTTAAATAAAGAAGTGGTAGTTAAGACTATATCAAACGGCTACGACGGTAAAGGTCAATATACAGTGCATACCAAAGACGATATAGAAATTTTAAAAGAGAAACTCAAAGATTCTAAAGATTCGTTTTTAATAGAAGAGTTTTGCTATTTTGATTTTGAAATGTCTGTGATAGCAGGCATCTCAAAAGATAGGGTCGTTTTTATGCCTATGACAAAAAATATACACAAAAACGGTATTTTGCTATACAACCACACAGATTCTTTTACGATAGAGATTCAAGAAAAAGCCAAAGCCATCACCACTAGGCTTTTAAAAGCTCTTGATATAAAAAAAGGAGTTTTGGCAGTGGAGTTTTTTGTAAAAGCCAAAGACCTTTACATAAATGAATTTGCACCAAGGGTCCACAACACAGGGCATCATACGCTAGACGATGCAGAGTTTTCTCAGTTTGAGTTGCTTTTAAGGACAATATTAGATATGCCAATATATTCTCCTTCTCTCAAGACCCAAGGGGGCATGATAAACATAATAGGCAACATAAACCTAGACAAAGAACTTATAAATAGAGTGTTGTCATTAGAAGGAGCAAAGCTTTATTGGTATAGAAAGACACCAAGAGAAGGTAGAAAAATAGGGCATATAAACGTAACAGCAGAAGATATCGAAGATATAAAAGCGAAGCTTAGAAATTTATCTAAAATTTTATATCCTTCTTTAAATGTATGGTAAAATTATAGACTTATGAAGACATCTATAATAAGTCCAAAAGCAGAAATAGGCCAAAATGTGGAGATAGGTGAATTTTGCATCATAGAAGATGATGTAAAAATAGGAAACAACGTTAAGATAAAAAACAAAGTACTTATAAGAAAAGGCACCATTATAAAAGACAACGTACAAATATACGACGGGGCTATAATAGGAGAAGACCCGCAGCATCTAAAAGACAACGGTGAAGGTTCTATCGTAGAAATAGGTGAAAATACCATTATAAGAGAGTACGTTACTATCCATAGAGGTACCACTTTTGACAAAAGAAAAACAACCATAGGCTCAAACGTTTTTTTGATGGCTTATACACACATAGCTCATGATTGTGTAGTAAAAGACGGGGTTATAATGGCAAACTGCGCCACTTTGGGCGGACATGTAGAAGTAGGAGAGTACGCTTTTGTAGGAGGGCTTTCTGCGGCTCATCAACATACAAAGATAGGGGCTTATGCTATGGTTGGGGGGCTAAGCGGTGTATCTTTGGATATACCTCCTTTTGTAAAAGCAGCTGGGCCCCATGCAAAACTCTTTGGTATAAATACCATAGGGCTTGAAAGAAGAGGATTTTCTAAAGAAGATATAGATGTTATAAAGCATGTGTATAAAATAATTTTCAGAAGCGGTAAGCTTAAAAAAGACGCAATAGAAGAAGTTTTAAGCTTATACAAAAATAATAAGTATGCTCTTATGTTTGTAGATTTTATTAAAAGCTCAAAACGTGGCGTAGCCAGAGAAGAAAGATGACATTGAATAAATATTTTAGGAGGTATAGATATGAACAACAGGAAAGATAGGATGATAGAAGAGTACATTCATGATCCTTACTTTAGTAAGGAAAAATACGAAGAGCCATCAGTATGTGAAATATGTGGCGTTGTTTTTCATGACGGGGTATTCAAATGGGAAGAAGCCCCAAAAAATGCCAAGAAGATGGTATGTCCAGCTTGTAGAAGAATCCAAGATAAGTATTACGGTGGCGTTGTAGAGTTAAGCGGGGCTTTTTTAAAAGCACATAAAGAAGAAATTTTAAACCTTATAAAAAACGAAGAGGAAAAAGAAAAAAATCTAAGACCTTTGGAAAGAATAGCCACAATAGAAGAAAACGACGACAAAATAACCATAAAAACCACTTACGAGCATATAGCAAGGCGCTTAGGAGAAGCGGTACACAAAGCTTATAAAGGAAGCTTAGAGCTTAATTATCAAAGCGGTGCACATTTCCTAAGGGTAAAATGGCACAGAGATTGAGATTTTAAGCATCTTCGTAAAAGCCTATATTAAGATAGCGCTCTTGCCTTTTGCGTACTATTTCTTCTATGTTATATTGCAAGATTTCGTTTAGGGCTTTTCGTAAGAAAAATTTTACATTTAAAAACGTAAGCCTGTGAGATAGATGGGCCCCGCAATAGGGCTCTGGTATTATGCAGTCTATAACGCCTAACTCATACAGGTCTTGAGCCGTTATTTTTAGAGATTTTGTAGCTTCTTGAACCTTTGACTGATCTTTGTAAAGTATGGCCGCACAACCTTCTGGCGATATCACAGAATACCAGGCGTTTTCAAGCATAAGTATTCTATCGGCCACCGCCAAAGCCAAAGCACCGCCAGAACCACCTTCTCCTATTATTACAGTTATTATATGAGTTTTCAGGCTTCCCATAAGCTCTATGCTTGTGGCAATAGCCTGAGCTTGCCCTCTTTCTTCAGCCCCTATACCTGGGTATGCGCCAGCCGTATCTACAAAAGTGATTATAGGTATTTGAAATTTCTCCGCCAGCTTCATAATCCTTTGAGCTTTTCTATAGCCCTCTGGATGAGCCATGCCAAAGTTTCTATATATTTTGTCTTTAGTATCTCTTCCTTTTTGATGTCCTATAACACACACGCTTTTGTTGTAAAATTTTGCAAATCCAGATATAATTGCCGGGTCATCCCCATAGCACCTATCTCCGTGAAGCTCTACAAAATCCTTAAAAAGGGCTTTTATATAATCAAGGGTTTGAGGTCTTTCGTTGTGTCTTGCTATGCTTACTCTATCCCATGGGCTTAAATTTTTACAAAACTCTTTTGATATTTGTTTTAATTCTCTTTGAAAAGCTCTCAACTCTTTTTCTACATCTGTTTTACCTTGTTTGTAAAGTATTTTAAGCTGGTCTATTTTGGTTTTTAACTCTTGTATATCCTTTATTGTCATTTTTTGCCCCTTCTGTAGGATTTTTTATAGCCTGTTTGTTTCATAGCGTTTTTAATCCATAGAGACATGGTTTTGGTAGAAACATAAGCATCTTCTGGTATCTCTTGGTTTAACTTTTCCGCAAGAGCCTTGGCAAAGGATATCTGTTTATCTGTGGGTGGGCTTTCGACGCCATCTTTTTCTTCTTTTTTTTCATTGTGTTCTTCTATAAAAGCTTTTATAGTTTCATAATCCGTTGAATGAGGAGGTTTTATATTTTTCTTCTTTGCTAAAGATTTCGCAAACTCTATCATCTTTTTGGTAGCCATAGGCACTTTAGCCATCTCTACAAACTTGAGCCTATCTATATTGTCCGATACAAACTCCTTTATATTGTGCATAAACCTTATATAACCTTCTTTTGATTTTCGTTCTTTGTATATTCTTTCAAGCTCTTCTTCCCATCTTGTAGTCATCTCAGGTTTAGATACATCGCTATCTTTTAGAGATTTTACAAGCTCTTCGCCTTTTAACGTAGGAAGCAACGATTTATCTATCCTTGATATATATTTTCTTTCTAAAAGCGTCTCTATTATAGAAGCCCTTGTGGCCGGTGTACCAAGCCCAAGCTTTTCCATAGCTTTAAGAAGCGTACCTTCTGTGTAAAGAGCTGGTGGCTTAGTAAATTTTTGTAAAGCTTCTAGGGATTTCTTGTAAACTCTATCATCTGGTTTTAGGCTTTTAATATAATCAAAGTCTATATTTTTTAAAGTTGGGTCTTCATCTTCTTCCAAGAGCGCTTCTTTGTAAGGTTTATATAAAGAAAGATAGGTTCTTTGATACTCTTCTTTTGTAAGGGTTTCTATATTTATATTTGATAAAAAAGTAAACTCTCCTAAAAGGGTTTTTATAGTTATTATGGCGTACTCGTAAGGTTCCATAAAAGCTCCTACAAAACGCCTATAAACAAGGTTGTATATATTTTTTTCATCAGAAGAGGCGTTTTCTGGTATAGGGCCAAAAGGTATAAGAGCATGGTGGTCTGTTAGCTTTGAGCTATCAAACACTCTTTTACCTACTTTATCTACGTTTTTTGATAAAAGCTCAAAGGTCTTTTTGTCCACCAACTTTTTTAGCATATCTTTTACTAGTTTTTTCGTCTCTTCATCTTCTCCTAAGTAGTTTGAATCTGTTCTAGGATAAGAAAGACATTTGTAAGTCTCATACAATTTTTGAGCTATGTTTAACGTCCTCATAGAAGAGTATCCATATATTCTGTTGGCTTCTCTTTGTAAAGATGTAAGTGAATGTAAAAGTGGTGGGTTTTCTTTTCTCTTGGTGATTTTTACATCTTTTACAATAGCCTCTTCAATGTCTTTGAGCTTTTTCATTATTTGGTTTTTGGATTCTTCTAAAAGCGGTGTAAAATATTTGGCGTTAAAGGATTTTTTTGTTTGGCTTTCCTCATCTTCTTCTAAAGCATCTTTTAGCGTCTTGTAAGTTTTTTCTTGGATTTTATCCAACAACAAAAAACCAGTGTAAGATTTAGATATGCTTTTCTTATCACCAAATATAGCTTTTATCACATAGTACTCTTTTGGAATAAACTCTTTGTTTTCTCTATATCTATCTACTATTAGTTTAAGGGTGGGCGTTTGAACCCTACCCACAGACCATACACCACCACCAGCTTTTACTGTCATAAGTCTTGTGAGGTTTATACCTACTATCCAATCAGCGTGTGAACGAGCAAGAGCAGAATAATACAGGCTATCAAATAAGGAAGCATCTTTTAGATTTTCCATCTCTCTTAAGATTACTTCTTTTGTAAGGGCGTCAGAAGTCCAAAATCTTTTAACAGACCCCCTAAAATGATTAAGCATAAGTATAAGTCTTGCGATAAGCTCCCCTTCTCTTCCAGCATCTGTGGCGATCACTACCTCGTCTACTTCTTTTAAAAGCTTAGAAATCACTTTAAACTGATTTGATGTTTTGTCTATCACTTTGTATTTAAAGGTTTCTGGAAGTATAGGCAGTGTTTCTAAACTCCATTTTCTTGGTGCTATTTCATCATCTATCTCTACCAAATGTCCTATAGCCCAAGTGATGTATAGATTTTTATCTTTACATTCAAAATACCCCTTTTTACTTGCGTCTTTGTCTAGGCTTTTACATAAAGCAGATGCTATATCTTTTGCTACCGACGGTTTTTCTGCCAATATAAGCCTTTTCATCTTTAAGCCAAAAGACTTTCAATGCGTTCTTTTAGTATAGTGGTAGTGATTTCTCTTATAATAGCTTTTATGTCTTCCTCTTTTATGGCGGTTTCTATTTCTTTGGTGGCGATGTTCATGATCTCGTTTCTCATATTGTTTACTATCTCGTTTACGCTGTTTAGCATTAGGGTTTTTATATCTTCTGTTGCTATCTGAGATTGTATAGCATTTTTTGCAAGCTCTTTAAAATCTATGCCAGACAACGACTCTCTTACTGTGCTTCTTATCTCTTCTTTTAGTACATCTACTATTATATCTTTTAAGTGGCTTTTTGAAGAATCCATAGCTAAAACCTCCGATATTTTATCTAGTCCTTTTTTTGCCTTCCTTGATGTAATATTATAATCAGATATAAGCTTTAAAATCATTGGCTTTAGGGTAGTTTTTACTTCGGTTTTTATGATACCTATCTTTTTCTGGATCGGAATACGGCTTATGTCTATAGGAAACATATCGTCCAATATGATAACGACCGGAATATCTGAACCTTGATATATGCTTATTAGCTCTTTTGCAGCACTAACGCCCTCGGTAGTATCGTATATTATAATATCAGCATTTAGTATCTCTTCTTTGTTGGTATATTCCGGTGAAAATATCTTTATGTAAGCCACATCTTCTAAGGCGTTTTTTATAATGTCCAAAAGCTCATTATCTTTTGATACAACAGAGATTTCGATACCAGTATGTGCTTCTTGAGTTTTTGTAGAGTATTGGGCTCTGTATTCATTCTTAGATGAGCTTACGTTATGTTCTTTTGTTATAAGCTCTTTATATTTTTTTAAAAGCTCCGGCAGCACCGATAACTCTCTATCTCTTGAAATCACTATCTTGCTGGGCATCCTTAGATTGTCTGGGTCTATTGGGAAAAGTTCATCCATAAGTATTATATATTTTGCACCTTTATAGGCTTTTTCAAACAAAGAATTTAAATCGTTTTCTGAGACTATCCCTGAAACCGCATCGTATATAATTATATCTATATCTTTTGGAGCATTTCTTATGGCTTCTTCGCCGTTCTTTACAAAAACGACACTCTCTCCCAAAAGAAGATGTTGTAGCTTCTCTATCAAAAGCTTGTCAAAGGAAGATACCAAAATCTTCATGTTTTGCTCTCCTTGGAGCGTTCTTTAGCATAGCTTAGTATTATATCTATTATCCTTTTTGCTTCCTCTGAGCTTTCCTGAGGTATTATCTTAGCAGTAGCTATAGTAAGCCTTAGAGCTTTTAGCCTCTCTATAAGCTCCTCATCCAAATAGTCCACAAACGTTTTCCTAAGACTCCACACTATCCACGTGGCAATCATAAGCCCTATTAAAAACATACCAACGGCTATTGGCGTTCTAAAAAGCTCTGTCATTATATCCCCAAAGCTGCTGATCTTTATACCCACTATTATAGTATCGTTGCCTATCTTCTCGGTAGCACCATGAAACAAATTTTGGTCTATAGGATGGTTTATGAGATTTGTGGATTTTATAACTCTATTTGGGGTTTTTACCACCACAACCATGTCCTCTCCATAAGGTAGCACTATCTGATTTGAATTTGATTTTATGCTATAAAGAGCCATAGCCATATCTTTTGATATATGCTCTTCCTTTGTATAATAATAATAATCAGATGCTATGTAAAAACTTCCCACTATGAAAAATATCGCACAAAACATGGCAAAAAGCGATGTAAAAAGGTTCATACTACACCCCACCTATCGTTATATTTTCTACCAACACAGAAGGAGAACCTACATGACCAAAAAACCTGAAATCGTTTCCCACCAATTTTACCTTTTTCAAAAGCTCTAAAAAGTTTGATGCCACGGTAACAGCTCTTATAGGATACATAGGTTTAGCGTTTTTATAAAAAATCCCAGAGGCACCCAAAGAAAAATTACCAGATATAGGGTCTGCCATGTGAAGCCCCATAAGCTCTGTAATGTAAACACACTCTTCGTAAGCACCAAGAAGAGTATCCAAAGAATGTTCCTTTGGAGCTAAATAAAAATTATGAACGCCCGTTTGAGGTATGGATTTATAACCAGCCCTTACACTGTTTGAAGTAGGCTCCTGATTAGATTTCTTTGCCGTATATATATTGTGCAAGAATGTTTTAAAAATACCATTTTCCACCACAACATTTTTCTGAGTAGGATTTCCATCTGCATCAAAACAAGAGCTTCCAATAGCCCTATTTATAGTCCCATCGTCTATGATAGTTATATCTTCACTGGCTATTTGCTCTTGCAGTTTATCTTTTAGCATTGTTTTATTTTTTATAAGAGAATCCCCCAAAAATATACTAGAAAAAGCCCTCAACAAAGATACCATGCTATCCGGCGAAAATACAACTGGCAACGATCTTGTTTCAAAGCTTTTAGGATTTAAAAGACTAATGGTGTTTATAGCTATATCTTTCGATATTAAATCAAAATTAATATCTTCTAAAAATCTACTTGCCATATAAGAGCATCCTGACGAGGTATCTTGGCTATCTTTTGCTATAGCACACCCCATAACAAAAAAACCACTAAGCGTCTCTTCTACTTTTACTCCGTAAGAGTTCTCCATAACGTACGAGTATATGGACTCTGTATAAGATAAGTCTCTCACCAAAGATATACGAGGATCATAGGCTTTTATTTTATCTTCCATGTCTATAAGTTTCTTAATCTTTTCCTCTTTAGCCTTTGATAAACCTTCTTTGTCAAATAGTTCTATGGAATTTTTATTTTCTTTTTGTTCTTTTAAAAGCTCAAACACATCTTCTTTATCCTGAGAAAGAGCAATATCCATAGCCATTTTAGTGCAATTTTCTATATCCTTTTTTGTAAGTTTTGTAGTATAAGAAAAACCCATTTTACCATCTTTTATAACCCTTATCCCTAAGCCTTGCTCGTTAGAAGCTTCTATTCTATCTACAACCTTATCCTCTATGTCTATCTTCACCTTGTTGGATTTGCTCAAATATATCTCAAACTCAAAGCCATCTTTGACAACATTTTTTACAATAGCCTTTATATCTTCCATAGTTTTATTATAAACTAATTTTAACAAAAATATAATCAATGTTCTAAATGTGATTACAAAGTCAACATTTTCATCCAATCTTCATCATCTTAGCCTTATATTTAAAATATCAACTTTAAGGAGGCTTGATATGAGGTTAGCAAAAGCAGTGTTAGGAGTTGCATTTTTATCTGGGGTTGTATTGGCGCAACCAACCACTTCTAAGGGAACCAAATCTCAAGAAAAATTTGAGCACGTGAAAGCACGCATCCTTCACATGATTGACAAGAGAATGGATTTCCTACAAAAACACAAGGCTTGCGTAGAAAAAGCCCAAAACTGGAAAGAGCTAAGAGCCTGTAGACCACACAGAAAAATGTGGCATCATCCCATGAAAAAGATGGAGCATAAATAATAAAATATTATCAACATACCATGACAAGTATACCACGATTCACAAGTTTACCACGATTCACAAGTTTACCACTGTTGGGGAGTGCTTTACTCCCCCACGGCATTTATATCATTGCTAAATCAAGATAGCTTAATATATTAAAAACGATGGAGGTAAAAAGTATGTATGTTAAACAAGTAGTTAAATATAGCAAATGGTTAAGTTTAGTTTGTGTATCATCTTTGCTTTTCTCTTGTGCACAAACAGGACAATATAGCTTATCACCGGCTGGTCAACAGGGCGCAGCGGTAGGCGGTATACTTGGCACAACAGCAGGAGTAATGCTAGACCAATCAAACAGATGGCGTGGTGGTGTAATAGGTGGTGTAATGGGAGCTATATTAGGTGGTACTCTTGGTCAGATAGCAAATGAGGCTGCGCAACAAGCAGCTACCCAAAATCAACCAGTGCAGTATTCAAACGGAGCTCAAACTGTACAGGCAATACCACAAGGACAAGCCCAAAATGGCTGTCAGACAGTCACTACCAAATATTATGAAAATGGGCATCTTGTAAAGGAAGAGACAAGGCAAATTTGTCCAAATCAATAACTCTTTAAAATATAAGCCGTTGACAAGCGGAAGTTTTTCCGCTTTTGTGTTATGTAATATTTTGATACTTTTTTATCTTCGATAGGACAGATTTTACGTAATCCCAGTTGTTGGCTTTTATACCGTTGTAAGCTTTTATAGCAGTAGGCCAATTGCCATACTTTTGAAAATCTCTAGCCAATATAGCTGTGCCCACTTCTATGTTGGTGTTTATATCAAATAGTTGATTTTTATCTTTTATATTAAACTCTTTCATAATATCTATGTTGTGGTCATAGTTTATCTGCATAAGCCCCCTATCCGTGGTTCCATCTTTGTTGTGGTTTACAGAATAAGGGTTAAAAGACGACTCTTGGTCTATGATGGCATATATAAGCTCTTTTGGAACATGGTATTTTGAAGAAGCCTTATCTACCGCTTGCTCTATTTCGTTTTTTAAATCTTTTGGTAAACTGTCAAAACTATAACCTACGGCTTTATTTGTATCACCGGTAATAAGATCTTTTAGATTGTGTTCATGATTTGTCGTTTCTTTTGGCATAGCTTGTTCAGATTGACTCACAACATCAAAAAATTTAAACATTTCTATCAAGGAAGAGTTATCAGACATGAAACCATCCTTTGTAAAAGGTATAAATTTTGATTTAGTCTCTTCCGATTTTAATGTATCTTCAAAAGAAGGAGCATCTTCTTTGATAGTTTTTATTACCTTTTCTTGAGGACCGCTCTTTATAAAACTTGATAAATCCCATATCCTCATAATATTATTTTATCTCTTTTAAAAACTCTAAAATTTTTTTCTTTTGACCCGGCTCTTCTTCTCCATTTTTATTTACTATATGCAAGGCTTCTAACAAAAGCCTTTTAGCTTCTTTCCGATCCCCTAACATAAGCTTTATCATACCAAGGTGTTCTATTATCACAGAATCCTTTGAATTTAGCTTATAAGCCTCTTCTTCGTATTGTAAAGCCTTTTTATAATCGTGTAAAAGGAAATAACCATAGGCTAAACTATCAAGATAAGAAGGGTTTTTAGGAGATAATTTCACAGCTTTTTTTACATACTCTAATCCTTCTTTTATATCCTTGTTGTAAAGGAGCATCGTATAACCTAAATAATTAAGCATTTCAGCATCGTTTGGTTTCAACGCTACCACCTTTTTTAAATCTTTTATTTCGTTGTCTATCTGATGGAGCTTATCTTCTATCATAGCTCTTATAAAATAGCTCCTATAGTCGTGTGGATTTAATTTTATAGATTGATCTGCGTAAACTTTTGCCATTATATAATGACGATGACTTGCAGCAATTATGGCTTTAAAGATATAGAGCTTTGAACTAAGTGGATTTAACTTTAGACCTTTCTCTATGTATGGCATTGCTTCGTTGTATTTACCCTCGTCTATCAAAATACCCGCTATCCTCTCGTAAAGTTTTGGGTTTTTGCTATCTATTTTAAGAAGCTTTTTATACACACTTAAAGCTTTCACAGGCTTATGAGCAGCTTCTAAAGCTAGACCATAAAGATAAGCTATAGCTTTGTTGTTGGGATGATTTTTGTATAAAGGTTCTAAAACAGATATAGCCTTATTGTATCTCATACTTTGAAGCAAAGACACTGCGTATTGATATTGATAGTTTGGATTTCCTTTGTTTAGTTCCGTAAGTTTTTTAAACACATCAGAGGCTTTGTAGCTAAGCCCAAGTTTGAAGAATAGGTTACCAAGACGTTCTAATACATTTACGTTGGTGGGGTCTTTCTTAAGTATGTCTTCGTAGAGCTTTTGCTCCTTTTGATAGTCTCCTTCTTGGTCGTATATGTTAGCCAACGTATCTATGGCTTCTTCAAAATTTGGCTTTAGCTCTATAGCTTTTTTCAAATCCTCTATGGCTTTTTCTTTATCTTGCTCTGCAAGTTCTATACGAGCCCTTATATAGTAAAATATGTATTTTTCGCCCTCATTTTTAAAAGCCAAAAACTTGTTTAATATATCTTCGGCTTTTTCTATTTCTCCGTCGTGCAAATACGTAGTTATAAGGTTGATAGCAAAAAAATTATCCTTTGGGAATTTTTTGATAGCCTCCTCTAATACTTCTTTTGCCTTTTCGTGGTTTTTATTCATAGTATAAAGAGTGTATAAGTCTATATAAGGTCTTTTGAGATCTGGATATTTATCTTTATAAAGCTTTGCTACGTATATAGCCCCCTCCAGATAATGAGCCCTCACATACATGCTTATCACATCTTCAAAAACGCTTGGTGTGGGCATTTCTTTTAAAGCCTTTGAACAATAAGGATAGGCCTTCTGAGGATTATCTATATAATAATGGCACATGGCATAATCAAAATATGGATTTGCCAAAGCCACACCACCCATTAGAAGGAACGACAACACTATTTTTCTAAACATATCAAGCCTCTACTTTAAATATATAAAGGGGGTATGAGATGTGCCTTAATATCCTAAGTGCTTCAACACCTCCAAATATCCTTTCCAAAAGCTTAGGCCTTTTAGAAGCTATGAAAACGATGTCTGGATTTATCTTGGATGCAAAATTCTCCAATACACCAGCAACGTTTTTATCGTTTATTATTTCGTAAGAAAAGCTATAAACTTGTGAGAATCTTTTCTTTATATCTTCTAACTTTTTTAATTTTGCTTCATTTACACTTTGCTCAATGGTCTGTGATAAATCCTTTGATATCTCTATACTTATACCCTTATCTATATGAAGAAGCGTAATATGTGGTTTTAGGCTTTTAAAAGTATCAAATATAAAATCAAGCATCTTATCGCATATACTTGTAAAATCATAAGCTATAAGCAAGTTATCAAGCTTTTCTATCTCTTTCGACTTTATCACTATGGAGCTTGCTTTTGAATTTTTAACCACATCCTCCGTGGTGCTTCCCACAAGTATTTTTTCTACAAGATTTTTGCTGTGACCTCCTAAAAATATACCGTCCATATTGTTATCTTCGGCTTCTTTCGATATTATTTCAGCAAAAGGTGTATCCACTATCACTTTGTAGGTAGTATTCACAGGCTTAAGATATTCTGCTAAGGCGCTTAGCTTTTCTAAGGCTAAGTTTTTTGCATTTTCCTCGGCTTTCTGTATGATGTCCATATCTACTATGTCTATAGAAAGCCCTTCTGGGTAAGGAAGATATGTAAATGGAGCTATCACATGAAGAAGTTCCAAATCTGCGTTTAACTTTGTAGCAAAGACTTTTGCACTTCTTATTACCAAATTTGTGATATCCGAAAAATCAACGCTTACAAGATACTTCATAGTTAACTCCTACGTTCTTTTGTACCACATCTAAAATCCACTCATGTATGATTCCGTTGGACGCCACCACATCGGTTGGGCTTTTTAACCCATTTGATAAAGAGTAAGTCCCCCCAGCCTCCAAAAGCACTATCAAAGCCCCCGCTACATCCCAAGGATGTAATTCAAACTCCATGAGACCATCAAATATACCTTCTGCCAAAAAACATATATCTACAGCCGCAGCCCCAGGGCGCCTCATAGAAGCCGCTTCTATAAAAAGCTCTTTTGATGCTTGTAGGTAAGTATTTAAATCTCTTTTTGAACGAGAAGGAAAACCGTAGCATATGTTGCAATGTTTTAGTATATGTCTATTGCTAACCCTTATGGGTTTTCCATTTTTAAAAGCCCCTAAACCTTTTGCCGCAAAATAAAGTTTATCAAAGTAAGGAAGATAAACGGCTCCAGCTATGAGCTCCTCTTCGTAGGCAAGCCCTACAGAACAAGCAAATATTGGAAACCCCATTATGTAGTTTTTTGTCCCATCTAGCGGGTCTATATACCATCTGTATGGGCTATTGTTTATTGAAGCCCCCTCTTCTCCTACTATCTGATGGTCTTTAAAAATAAAGTTTATATAATCTACTATTTTTGATTCGGATGTTTTATCTACAAAGCTAACAAAATCTTTTTCAGACTTTTCTTCTATATCTGATATTTTAAGAGTCCCAAAGTATTCTTTTAACACCTCTCCACCTATTAAAGCGGCATTTTTTGCCACATCTAAAAATCTACTTATTTCATCCATCTTAATTTTATTTTATCATGTTTTTGGCTTTTAAAAGCATAAAACTAGAATGTTCCAAAGCTCCAGTATAAGCGTAGGCTTCCATAAGAATACCTGAGGCTGCAAAAACACCGTGGGTTTTTACTATAACTATCTTGTGGTGCTTAAGAGTCAAAGACAAAGCTTCTTCCAAAGCTTTAGAAGAAGAAGGTGGGTCTACCTCTAAGACAGGTGCATATCCAAAAACTAGCTTCCCTTCCGAGTCTATAGGCTCAATCTTGTCGCAGAAAAAAGATGCTAAAACTGTATACTTTGGATGTGTATGAAGTATAGCTTTTTTATTGGTGTTTAGATATATTGCTTTGTGGACAAAAAATTCAGAAGAGGCTTTCGAAGAAGGTAGTTTGTTTAAATTTACTTTTATTATATCTTTTTCTGTTAAATCTCCAAAAAAAGAACCTCTTTTTGTAATATACATATCGTTCTTGTAAGAATAGCTTATGTTGCCAGCAAAGGCGTTTACAAGGCCCTCTTGGAAGACAAGGTTTGCTACTTTTATTATTTCATTTTTTATGAAATCCATAAAGAAATCATTATAAGAAGCATAAAAACTATGCTTATATAACCATTTACAGTAAAAAATGCTTTGTTTAATTTTGACAAATCATCTGGTTTTATAAGCTTATGTTCGTACACCAAAAATCCTGCTATCCCCAAAAGTCCCAAAAGATACAAAAATCCAAGTCTATGGTCTATAAAATGAAGCCACAAAAGGCACAAAAACGTTATTATATGAAATATCCTTGCGGTATATATAGCTTTCTCTTTTCCAAGCCAAACGGCTATTGATTTTACGCCATGCTCTATATCAAATTCATAATCTTGAAGAGCGTAAAGCATGTCAAACCCACTTACCCAAAATCCCATCGCAAGACCTAAAACTATGGCCTCTTTTGATATATGACTGTTTAAAGCCACGTCTACACCTATTGGTATAAGAAAATAAACCAAGCCTAAAAATATATGGGGCATATAGGTAAATCTTTTCGCCTTTGGATACACATAAATAGACAAAAGCACCAATGGAGACAGCAAAAATGCAAGTTTGTTTAACATTAAACTTACCAAAATAAAAAGATAAGATGTTAAAAATATGATAAGCTTTAACTCAAACTCCGATACAGTGCCCTTCGCATGAGGCCAATTTTTAGTGCGGGGGTTAAGTTTATCTAAATCTAAATCTGATAGTCTATTCATGGTCATTGCATCTGTTCTTACAAGCACCATGGCAACTATGATAAGTAAAAACTTCCAAAGGTCAAAACCATGGCTCAAAAGCAAAAATGCACTTATACCAAAAGGCAAAGCAAATATTGTGTGCTCAAACTTAACAAGCTCTGATATCTCTTTTAAATTGCTCATAATGCCTTATTATATCCTCTGCTATGATGTCTGGGTTTTTAGAAGCATCAAAACGCTTATGGGCCATACTATAAAGGCTATACCTTTTATCGTATAAACTTTTTAGCTCTTCCAAAGATTTTTTAAGAAGGGGTCTATTTGGCAAATCTTTGCATCGGTTGTAAAAATCTTCAAAAGATACATCTAAAAAAGCTACAAAACCTTCTTTTTTCATAAACTCCATAGCCTCTTTTCTAGCACCAAGCCCACCACCTGTAGATATTACACTCTTTGGCCTTGAAACATCTTTCAATATCTTTAACTCAAAATCCCTAAAAAACGGTTCCCCTTTCTGAGAGAATATATCTTCTATTTTCATTTGGAGTTTATTTTCTATCTCTTTATCTACGTCTATAAAGCTAAAATTCAATCTAGAAGATAATATACTACCTACAGATGTTTTGCCACTACACATAAACCCCACTAAGAAGATAGGAATGTCCACTTAAAAATCTAAGTCTATATCTTCGTCGTCTATTTCAAAAGTATCTGTGGTAAAGAAAAAACCTCTTATGTTCAAAGCTATGTTCTTAAAATCGTTCAGATAATCCAAAACGCTATCGTAGAAGTTTATAGTGTCTTTTAGGTTTCTTATCTGCTCACCATCCAATCCTTTCTTTCTCAACATCCTTATAGAGGCTATGCGTCCCATTCTTGCTTTGGAATACTTTTCCTGCCATTCAGTCCAAAATTCTTGCTTATGAACCGGGGTCTTGATGACAAAGCTGTCCAATTTGGACAATTCTTCTAACCACTGGAGCTCCAAAGAAGATTTCTTGTTCATATAAATATTATATCATATTAAATATCTAAAACCATAACATTAGGCATAAATACATTAAAGCTTTAAATAACCCTTACCTATCAACAACAAACCACATATTACAGTAAGAAAAGGGACACTCAAATTAAGATAATGCTTATTTATAAACCTACTAACCAATCTACCAGTCCACAGACCAGCCAAAGACGAGATACCCCAATAAGCTATATAATCGTATCTTACGTGTGAAAAAACGTGGAGTAAATAGTACATAGAAAGCCTAATGCCAACTATCAAAACAAAATAAAGAGATATGAGATATCTATACTCATCAAACTCTTTTACTATATTTCTTAGATATATGGCGACTGGTGGACCACCTACACCAACTATAGCCGAAAATATACCAGACATAATACCCACCAAAAACCCATGTCGCAATTCTATTTTTGCGCCTATGTTTAAAATTTCTTTCTTAAAAATGACCAAACCATCAAAAACTCCTATGCTTACGAAAAAAATTCCAGCAAATATTTCCATATAAGGCGTATTTATAACCTTTAAGATGTTGGTTCCTAAAAATATACCCAAAAAAGACCCTATCAACAAGTAAAGCATAAGTCTTATATTTGGTTTGTAGATTTTAGTAGCAAGTAAAATGCTAAGAGGTCCTAAGGCTTGAATAAAAGAAAACGTAAACACTGCAGATTTTATATTCATAACCAAGCTAAGCAGCGTAAGCATAAAAACTCCGCCACCAAATCCAGATATACCCTGAACTATCCAGCTTACAAATATTATTAAGCTTGTAATAAAAAGAAGATTCAACGGACTCTAAAAGCTCCGGGAAAAGCTGTTAAAAGCTTTAAACCCTCTTGAGAGTTGTTTAGCTTAACTCTTACGATATAAAAACCTTTTTGCTGGGTTACAATTGGCTCAAATCCCAGGGCTCTTGCCTTTGATATAGCGTTTTGTAAAGCTACCTGAGATTTAAAAGCTCCTATTTGAAACAATAAGCTTTGATTTTTGTAAACATTTTGGTGTACTTTTTCTTGGCTATTTTTTATTATCTGAGATATAGTCTTAGAGGAAGTTGGTTTTTGAGATATTTTTGGCGTTTGAGATGGGTTTGGTTTGACGGGTGCAACTTGTGTTGTATTTGTAGAAGTCGTGCTGGGTTGAGAGGTATTTGGTTGAGGTGCCTGATTTGGTTGAGGTGCCTGGGTAGTTTGAGGTTGGTTTTGGGTAGGTGGCTGAGCGGATGTTTGAGGTTGATTAGCTGATGGTTGAGTGGTTGACACAGCGTTTTGGGCTTGATTTTGGATGGGTGTTGCAGTCACTATGTTTATTTTACCAGTGGATTCTTTTTCATGTTGCCATTGATTTAGGCCTATGTAAAAAAGCGTAAAACCTATAAAAGCTCCCAACGATAAAAGGGCTGTTCTTTTTAACTTCATACAATTATTTTACCATTAAAACATAAAAATTTTTATTCTTCAAACTGGGCTAAAAATCTTATATCATTCTCGTAGAAAAGTTTTATATTGCTTATACCATAATAAAGCATGGCAAGACGCTCTACACCCATCCCAAAGGCAAAACCAGTATATAAAGATGGATCTATATCACAGTTTTTCAAAACGTTTGGATGCACCATACCACATCCCATCACCTCAAGCCAGCCAGATTGCTTACACACTCTACAACCAGCCCCTCCACACATCACACACTCTATATCCACTTCAAAAGATGGCTCTGTAAATGGAAAGTAAGAGCTTCTATACCTTGTTTTTAGGCTTTTACCAAAAAATATATTTAAAAACGTATCCAAAACGTATTTTAGATGTCTTAGGCTGATATGCTTATCCACCGCCAAACCTTCCACTTGAAAAAACATTGGTGAGTGGGTAGGATCATCATCTTTTCTATACACTTTACCGGGGGCTGTAATATATATGGGTGGTTTGTTTGAAAGCATGGTTCTTATCTGTATTGGAGAGGTGTGAGTCCTCAAAACATAACCTTCTTTGTTTACGTAAAATGTATCTTGCATATCTCTGGCTGGATGATATTTTGGTATGTTTAGCATGTCAAAGTTGTATTCTTCTTTTTCAAGCTCTGGGCCTTCTTGCTCCAAAAAGCCCATAGACTTTAATATGGACAAAATTCTTTCCAACGTTAGACTAATGGGGTGAAGGCTTCCCAATTGCGATGTAATAGGTAAAGTAGGGTCTATAAAATCTTTTGATAGTTTTTTGCTTTCTTCTAAACTTTTAAAATAAGAAAATTTTTCTTTAAATATTTCTTCTACGGCATCCTTTATCTCGTTTACAAGGCTTCCGTAAGATTTTCTTTCTTCTGGTGGTATATCTTTTATAGCTTTTGAAAGCTCTTTTACAATACCTGTTTTGCCTAAATATCTAGCTTTTAATTTTTCCAAATCTTGTAAAGACGAAACGGAAGCTAACTCTTGGTTTAGCTCCCTTAAAATATCATCTTTGTTAGGCAACATGCTGCTTGGCTTTTTCTATAAGCTCTTTAAAAGCCTGAGGGTCTAATATGGCTATTTGTGAGAGAGATTTTCTATTTAGATTTATACCAGCTTTTTTAAGGCCGTTTATAAATTTGCTGTAAGTCATGCCGTTTGCTCTACAAGCTGCATTTATACGAGCTATCCAAAGCGCTCTAAACTGTCTTTTACGTTGACGCCTGTCCCTGTATTGATATTTTAAAGCCCTTATTACGGCTTCCTTGGCTTTTCTATAAACTCTACTTTTCTGACCTCTATAGCCCTTTGCTAACTTTAGCACTTTTTTTCTAAACTTTTTAGAAGAACGTCCTTTTACTCTCATAAAAACCTCCTTAAACTAAATATTATAACAAAAACTTCTTCTATGAATATCAGAAAGTCCAAATGTTTTTATCTCGTCTATGTGTTCTTTGGTACCATAACCTTTATGTTTGTCAAAACTAAAAGGATATTTAGAAGAATACTCTATCATCATTTTGTCTCTAACGGCTTTTGCCACCAACGAAGCTAGCCTTATACAAAAACTCTTCTCATCTCCTTTCGTAATCGCTATACAATCGTAATCTTCTAAATCTATAAAGTCCGATAATACTATATCAAAATTTTTAAGGTTCTCTAAAGCTCTTTTCATAGCCAGTTTTGTAGCTTTTACTATACCAATATCGTCTATCTCTTGATGGGTGGTTATGCCTACGCTGTATTTAAAATACTTCTTTATGGTATCAAAAGCCAGAAACCTATCTTCTTCTTTCAGCTTTTTAGAATCCCCTCTTATAAAAGAGCATTCTTTTTGAAAAAAAGCATTTATATCATCTACAAAGATAGCTCCCACCAGTAGCGGGCCCGCTAAAGCACCCCTACCAGCTTCATCTACACAAGCCAACGTAAGCCCTCTTTTTAAAAACTGTCCTTCGTAGATTAGGATTTCTTGGATTTGGTTTCTTGTTTGAGCTTTTCGTGAGCCTCTTTTTCCCATGGTTTAATCTCTTTAATCTTACGAGCGGCGGTTTTACCCTTTAGCTGTCTTAAGAAGTATAGTTTTGCTCTTCTTACCTTACCATATTTTACAAGCTTTATACTGTCTATATTTGGGCTGTAGTAAGGAAACGTCCTTTCTATACCCACACCATAAGACTCTTTTCTTACGGTAAACATCTTGTTGAGACCTCTGTTTTTTATCCTTATCACGATACCCTCAAAACCCTGTATCCTCTCTTTATCACCTTCTTTTATTTTGTAATTTACCCTTATAGTATCACCTACTTTAAACTTTGGATACTCTTTCTTAGGGGTATAGAGCTTCTCTAACTCCTGAATATTCATGACTTTTGACCTCCAAAAATCGTTTTAAGCCAATATTATACCATAAATTAGATTTTTGGATTTAACATTTTATCTTTATCTATAGGCAGACCCGTCTCAGTGGATAGGCAAGGAGCCCTAAACAGCGAGCCATGCCATACACCTTGCATGGTCCTTATCATAACTATCGTATAAAAAGTAGTTAACATCACTATTTCTATACCTGATAGTATCTTGACAAACTCAAATCCCGTAAAAATCCACACTTGAATGGTAGCTGCTGTGAACACTCCAAGCGGGAACGTAAATCCCCACCAACCCATGTTAAAGGGTAACCCTTCTTTTAGGTATTTTAACGTAGTCATTATAGCCATGACAAACCACCATAGACCGTAAGCCCACAAAAGCATACCTATCATAAAACCTACTCTGAAGAAAATCCTTGAAAAAAGCTCAAACTCTGTACCGTAAAACACTCCAGAAGAAGCCTGACCAAGTAAAAACATTGCCAACGCACCAGTTCCAATAGGTCCCAGCACCAGCCATATGGAAACTGCCATATCCTTCGGCGGCAAGCCATGTACTGCCAATCTAAAAAACAAAATAACCAATATACTCATAGCAAGAGGGACAGACAAGGACCATAGTATGTAGCTTGTATAAATCATATACTGAGCATGAATTTGATCAACGTGAGAAGCTACAAAACCACCAGAAGCAGCTGCAACCTCTGACGGAACAATTGGTAAAAGCCATACGCCAGTCATCTTGTCTAAGCTATGCTCATGGGTTGTAAACATATAAAATGGCACCAAAAATCCACTTATTATAGCTAGTACCGCGTCTATCCACCAAAGATAGTAGTCTAAATGAGCATGAAGATTTCCATCAAATAGTATAAAACCGTTTACTATGGTTGCAAAACCCATAGGTATAGCACCTATGAACATGGACTGTACTGGGTGATGAAGCATTTTTTTCGCTCCTTCAAAGAAAAATACCCATCTTGCTATAAAAAGAATGGATATGATACTAAAAAATACTATATTTAGCTCCCACATAAATTTTGTTATGGGTATCATATAAGGAAAGTGGTATGGGGAGTTGTGCAAGTCTATGGCTACTATACCTGTGCCCATCGTCAGTGTAAACCAGTTTGGTGTGAAATTTTTAACTATGTCCAAAGGATGGCTTAAAGCTTGAAAAGGTTTATAAATTTTTTTAGCTTCCATAAATATATTTTAACGGTTTTTATATTCTTATGCAACATATATGCAAATATCTGCAATGAGTGAACATTTTTTTGATTTTTTATATTAAACAAATGATATATATTATAATGAGTAATTTCATTGTAAATGCTTTATTTTTAAATACCATTAAACTTATGCCAAAAGTAATAGTAGCTAAAAATGCCGGTTTTTGCTATGGCGTAAAAAGGGCCATAACCCTTGCAGAAAGAGCTGCCAAACAACAAGAAAAAGTCTATACGCTTGGACCTCTTATTCACAATCCTCAAGAAGTTAATAGACTATCTAATATAGGCATAAAAACTGCAAACGATATAAACATAGATAAAGATGCCACAGTAATAGTTCGCTCTCATGGTATATCTCCAGAAAAGGAAAGACTTCTTAGAAGCACTTTCTCAAATGTAGTAGACGCTACTTGTCCTTATGTAAAAGCAGTACACGAGGCTGTGGTATCGCTTGCAAAAGAAGGCTATTTTGTAGTGGTGATAGGCGAAAAGGACCATCCAGAAGTACAAGGTACTATAGGATATTTAGAAGAAGCAAAAGGCAGATACAAAGTAGTAGATTCTCTTGAGGATTTGGAAGACATACAAGAAGATAAAATAGGCGTAGTAGCTCAAACTACTCAAAATGAAGTATTTTTTGAAAATATAGTTTTAAAGCTTTTAAGAAAAGCAAAAGAATTAAAGGTTGTAAATACTATTTGCAACGCTACAGAGGAACGCCAATCAGATATATACGAACTTGCTCCTATGGTGGATGTAATGATTATAATAGGTGGTAAAAACAGCGGCAACACCAAAAGGCTTTTTGAAATAAGCAAATCTTTAAACGAGCGCTCTTATCACATAGAAACCAAAGATGAGATAGATTTATCTTGGTTGGAAAATGCTAAAACTGTAGGTATAAGCGCAGGGGCATCAACTCCAGATTGGATTATAGAAGACGTAAAATACTTTTTGGAAAATCATGAAAACTTCACAAAAAAGCTTTAAAATTGTAAGTATCCTAAACTCAAGGAGTTTTTTATGCGAGAACTTAAACTAGAATCTTCAAAAAGTTTTCATATACCATCTTACATATGGTATGCTTTGGCGGGCGTTGGTATATCTTTGATTTTAGGCTTATCTGGGCTTAACAATCTTTTCTTATACAAAATTGCATTTTTTGCCTATACTATATCCTTTTTTGTTTATTTTGCTTTTGTTATTTTAAGAAACAATCTCTTTTCTAAGTTGTCCACTGGAAGCTTGAGTCTAGCCGTGATGCTAAACTTATCTGCTATGATAGCAAGAATGTTGGATAGTTATAAAATGGGTCTTTTCCACCCACCATGGACAGATCTTTTTGAAGCGCTCACCTTTTGGTCTTTTATAGTGGGTGTTGTTTATCTTTACATAGAGCAAAAGTATGGTTACAAGCTAATGGGTAGCATAGTAAGCTTCTTTATAAGCGGTATATATCTTTTTGCCATGCTAAAAGCCGATCCAAATATAGAGCCTCTCATGCCGTCTTTAAGAAGCTATTGGCTTTATATACATGTTTTAACAGCATTCTTAGGTTATGCTGGTTTTACAGTGGCTTTTGCAGCAGCGGTGTTTTACCTTATAAAATACTATTCACCAGCTTCTATAAAGGCTAAGCTACCACCAGAAGATATACTTGACGAGATAGCCTACAAATCTGTGGCTATAGTCTTTCCTATATGGACAGCTTCTATAATACTTGGGGCTGCTTGGGCTGACGAAGCTTGGGGTGGTTATTGGTCTTGGGACCCAAAAGAAGTTTGGGCTTTGATAGTACTTCTTTTCTTCGGGGCTTACCTACACGCTCGCTATATGATGGGGTGGAAAGGTCCCAAAGTGGCTTGGATGGTGGTAATAGGTTTTATCACAATCCTTATATGTTTCTTTGCTATAAACTTATACTTCCCAGGATTACATAGCTACGCAAAATCCTAAAATTTTTAATGAATTGGCTAAAAATAGATGAAGCGTTGAAGAACTTTTTGGAAGAGGATATCGGCTGGGAGGATATAACCTCCTCGCCATTGCCCAATGATATAAATGCCAAAGGCACTATAAAGGTAAAAGAATCTGGTGTTGTAAGCGGTCTTATATTTGCAAAAAGAGTTTTTGAGCTTTTAGGAGTTAAAGATATAGTATTAAAAGCCAAAGATGGGGATTTTGTAAACAAACAAGATACAATAATGGAGCTTTTCGGAAGTGCAAAAGCTCTTCTTATAGGAGAAAGAGTGGCTTTAAATCTCATACAATCTTTGTCTGGCATAGCCACTGAAACTAAATTTGTGATAGACAAGATAAAAGATTTTGGAGTGAAACTACTTGATACTAGGAAAACCACACCCGGATACAGATTTTTTGAAAAATACGCCGTTAGAACCGGCGCTGGGACTAACCATAGGTTTGCTCTTTACGATATGGTGTTAATAAAAGACAACCACATAAATTTATACGGTAGCATATCAAAAGCCGTAAAAGAGATAAGAAAACATCTGTCTATAGCTTACAAGATAGAAGTGGAGGTAAGCAACTTTGAGCAGCTTGAAGAAGCTCTTGGTCTTGATATAGATATTGTATTACTGGACAACTTCACTGTAGAAGATGCAAAAAAAGCTATAGAGCTTGTAAGAAAAAAAGCTTCTATAAAAGTAGAGCTTTCAGGTGAAATAAACAAATCAAACATAGAAGAGTATGCCAAAGCAAAACCTGATTATATATCTTCTGGGGCTATCATACACTCCTCCAAATGGCTCAACGCCAGTATGGATATTCTAATATAAGCATCCCTTATAAAAATATTTTTTATTTTTCTTTCATATATCTTGACAGTAAGATTTTTAGTGATATAATAGTAATTTGAAAACACGTAAAGGAGGTTTACCATGACAAAAACAGAATTAGTTAGTTATGTGGCTCAGCAAGCCGACATAACAAAGGCAAAGGCTGAAAAATGTGTTAATGCTGTATTTTCTGCATTGGTGGAAAGCCTAAAGAAAAAAGAAAGAACCACCATACCAGGTTTTGGCACATTCACAGTTAGCACAAGAAAAGCCAGAACTGGTAGAAATCCAAAAACTGGCCAAGAAATAAAAATACCAGCAAGAACCACCGCTGTTTGGAGACCATCTAAAGAACTAAAGAAATTAGGCTAAAATAAAAATTAATGGCGGTGCTCACAATAGCACCGCCCTTTGAGAGCAAAAACGGTGAAAAAAGATCTAACAGACCTTATTAAAAACGAAGGCACTTACCAGTCTAACGACTTTATCAGCGAAAGAACAGCCTCAGACTACGTAGCAAAGTATCTTATAAGCTATATAACGATTGAGCTTCAAAATCTACCCAAAGACCAATGGGAAAAAACGGTGAAAACATGGTTAAAAATAATAGCTTTAGCTAAAAGTCTCCAAAACAATATGCAAAGAAGCATGTTTTACCAGGAAAACAAGTTTGATATGGTAATGGAAGGTATCTTAGAAGATGTAATACACACAATAAACGGATTTCAATCTATAAACTTACTTTCCAAAGACTTTAAACCCTATGAACTTATAAGAAAATCCCTTGAACTCATTTTAAAATATCAAAAGCATCAAGAGTATCAACTTTTCGAAGAGCCCTTTCAATACCTTTGCAACATATTTAATGTTAAAACCTAAAAAATCTTTTGGTCAAAACTTCTTAAAATCAAAAAATATAGCAAACGCTATAGTAGAATTCTTAGATGTAAAAGAACATGATGTAATTATAGAAATAGGACCAGGCCTCGGTGCTCTAACAGAGTTTTTATACCAAAAGCCAAAAAAAGAGCTTATATTAGTAGAGCTTGATAAAGATATTTATAGGCTTTTAGAAGAAAAATACAAGGATGCAAAAATTATAAATATAGACGCTTCAAGGCTTGATTTAGCAACCTATGAAAAAGCAAAAATCATAGGAAACCTTCCTTACAACATGTATGCAAACATACTAATAAACATGATAAACCAAGAAGAACACATATCAAAAATGGTTTTTATGCTTCAAAAAGAAGTGGGTGAGAGACTTATCTCAAACTCCAAAGACAAATCCTGGCTTTGGGCTTATGCAAATACATATTTTGAAGTGTCTTACGCTTTTAGCGTACCAGGTAGATTCTTTAACCCTGTACCAAAGGTTACATCCTCTGTGATAGTTTTTAACAAAAAAGAAAAAACTCCCTCTTTTCCAAAGAAAGATTACATGGAATTTTTGAAAAAGCTTTTCTCAAACAAAAGAAAGATGCTAAAACAAAAGCTCAACATAGAAGATAGATATGCTCTTAAAAGAGCAGAAGAGCTATCTTTAGAAGATATAGAAAATATCTACAACACGCTTTCGTGTCTTAACAAAAACGCTTTTACATCCACACCAGCGTTATAACCACCTATGTGATTTTTATCTTTGTAAAAGCCGTTAAACACCACTCTATGACAAGGTATAAATATGGGAAGCGGGTTTGATTTCATGGCAGTGGCTATACTCCTTTGATGCAAATTCAGTCTATCGCCAAGCTCCTTGTAGCTTATTACCTGTCCAAACTTTATGTTTTCTTTGAGATATTTATAAATATCTTGATATCTTTCTGGCATGTAAAACATATCAAAGCACTCTATATCTTTTTTATTTATAAAGTATTCATCAAATATAGCCTTTATATCCTTTGGTATATCTTCTTTTTCTTCTGATATAAAGGGCTTTATATAAAAAATCTTGTCTTTTTTTAGATATACGTAAAGGGTGATATTTTTATATCTATACAAAAACATGGTTAAAAAGTATAAAAAGCGGGTCTTTAAACCCGCCAAAGGACAAAGCTATGAAAAGCTCCTTCCTACCTTCCCTCCCAAGCATGCTATTTTTATTAAAAGCTTAAAATACTGTTCTTAAAGCAAGTGTCCAGTCTGTGAAGGATTTAAGTTGATTGTTGCCATTTGCAGTAGCGTTCTTTAAATCAGAGTTTGGAGATACTATTTGAGCGCCTAAAGATATATTTGCATTTTCACCATCTATATAGTAGTTAAAGAATATATCTGTCATAGCTACCTTAGCTGTTACAAAGCTTGTAACACCATTGTTGGTTACGGTATAATAGTTTTTGTTTTCATCGTTTTCATATCTTAACACAAGGGCTGGCTTACCTATACCTACGTATCTATCGTATAAAAGTTGTGTCTGAAGATAATATCCTTGAGCTTCAGGCTGGGCTACCGTAGTACCTGCTGTTGCATAACCTAAATCTTTTTGGTCAAGCCATGCCGCTTGGAAGTTTGGCACAAAAT
>ERZ1669251.140-NODE-140-length-26713-cov-6.186961_pt1 | contig 26713 bp, 23 predicted proteins | sample MGYA00579294_ERZ1669251 | MGnify/ENA primary metagenome ERZ1669251 (study PRJEB41166, sample SAMN08046056) | hot springs metagenome | biome: hot spring; feature: acid hot spring; material: thermophilic sediment; isolation source: thermophilic sediment from acid...
CCCGTTTGCGGGGCTTCAAATCCTGAAGGTTCTGCTTTCTGCATCGTGTGCGGGGGCAAACTTCAGAATTTAGGGGTTCCCTCAAGCGTATTTAAAAAGTATGAAATATACGCAGATAAAGGAAACATCGATTTCCATAACGAAGATAACGTTTCCGAAATAACAGTAAAAAAGTCGGACTTCCTTGAAAACGAACATCTGATCCTGGCATCGGAGTCAGTCATAGGCAAAATAAAAGATGATAAAGTATATGATGGCACAGGCAGCACGCTTGTGGCCATGATAAAGAGCCCAAACTTAAAGCCGACCCAGAACAAGCTGAAAAATTATCTAAACTCAACCCTGAGCGCTCCTACGGGAGTCCCCGTAGTGAGGTCTTACTGGATAGAAGACGCATCAGGAAGCGTTCTGGCTAAAACAATCGAAGAAAACGCCGGTGACAGCTCTTTGAATTCGATCCCTTACCTCACTTATAACATAGTGGATGAAAAAGAGATGATAGCAAAGGTTATACCCAGAACCAGCATGGTTAACGTTAACTTTTTGCACCTAAGGTACCAGCTTTACGTCTATTTGAACAAACTTCAGCCCGCGATTTTGGCATCTCTGATATATGCCATAAAAAGAGGCGATGACACATGGCAATGGCTGTATACCGGCTATGGAGGAGTATGACGCTCTTTGATTGATCAGGCTTTTATGGAAGGAGATAAGCACGCTGCCCTTGCAAGACATTTTTATCAGATCGATAAGAAAAAATCTGAAGAAGAAGCAAAAAAGGCTCTGGACGAATACAGTAAGGTTCACCGGAAAGATCCTTCCAACCCTCAGTATTATTATAAAGTTGGGGAGCTGTTTATGAAGATCGGCAGGGTTCAGGAAGCGCTGGAACAGTTTGACAAAGCCATAGAAATAAAGCCCGATTCAGCAAACTATCATGCAGCGAAAGGTACAGCGCTCAACGAACTTGGAAGGTACCAGGATGCTCTTGAAGAGCTCGATAAAGCGTTATCGCTGAACCAGAAAAACAGCAATGCACTGTTCCAGAAAAGCATAGCACTTAAAAACATCGGAAAGCTTGATGAAGCTCTCACTTCGATAAACTCAGCTATACAGTACTTCCCCAGGTATGCCGGCATGGAACCAGTACTGGCTTACTATTATGAAATAAAGGCCGGGGTGCTGATGTCCATGGGAAGTTTTGGCGAAGCCCTTTCTGTTCTCGACGAAGCTGAAAAGATCAGCCCGGTTGACAAAAAAGGATATGGCACAAGGAGGTTGATGAGGGCTAACCTGCTGAACCTTAACGGCATGTACCAGGAAGCGCTAGATGAGTTCACTTTTCTTTTGAGCTTGAATCCAGACAACGCGTTCTTTCATTACGGCAAAGCCATTGCGCTTGAAAACCTCGGAAACTACAGCCTTGCAAAGGTCGAAATAGAAAACGCTTACCAGCTCGACCCCACGAACCAGCTTTTTAAAGCCGCAAGAGAAAGGATAAGCTCAAAAGCCACCTGAAAACGCTAAACAGTTTACTTTATGTAAAAACTGTTTTATGTTAAAACTCAGCGCTAAAGGGCTGAATTTCAATTTTATGAGCGCAGTTATTACTGGTAAAACTGGCATAATATTATAATAATAAGATTATTTGATGGTACGCTCGGCTTTCTGATCAGATCGTGATCGCGTTTCTGAGCTTCCTCATTGCGTACTCATAATCTTTTGAAACTATGTAAAATACGGGGTAAGAGCCCCACTTAAGCGCAACCCTCGAAATATATTCTTCCACTTCGTTCGGGCTTCCGGCTGCCATGAGCCTGCTCACGGCTTCATCCGGTACAGCTTTTTCGGCCGTTTCGAGCTCCTCGCTTGAAGGCGGCCACCCCCTTATCAGTGACCTTACCCTTTCGATGGTTTCAGGGTCGACGCTGGATCTGAAGAGCGCTGGCGCCAGGAAAAAGAACTTTGCCATGAACCTCCTGGCATCCGAGGTAGAGCCGTCCCTGTTCAGCGATACAGCTATCAGCTGGAATGATCTTTTGTTCCCTATTATCCTGTGAGCGGCTTCCAGGTAGCTCAGATCTGTCAGAAAGTTCAGGATAACTCCGTCCGCTATTTCAGCCCCGAGCGACAGCATCTTTTTTCCTGTTGCCGCCAGGTAAACCGGCACATCCAGCCTTCTTTCAGCCCTCGCGTTTCTGAGAGTTACGAATGCCCCGTTAAAATTCACGCGCTCCCCGCTCATCAGGAGCCTGAGCGATGTTATGAACTCCCTCATCTCATTAAGAGGCGATACCTTCTTTATTCCGTAGTTTGACAGGATTTCCTCGCCGCTGGCTACGCCAAGCATCACTCTGCCCGGAGCAACGAAGCTCATCGTGTTGAGCGCAGCTGCTACAGTTCCCACGTTCCTTGTATAAGCGTTTATGGCGCAGCTTCCGACACTGAGCCTTTTCGCAATAGTCAGCGCCATGCCCATCAGAACGAGCGCATCCCTTATCCCCGCGTGCTCCCCGAACCACACAGAATCATAGCCAAGGCTTTCAGCGAGCTTTACGATTTTTAGATCATCTTCAACGCTTCTTTCTTCTCCCAGCAGTATGCCCGCCTGCTCTCTCTTCGACAAACGCCTTCGGATTTATTCCTTTTAACGGGTTAAAAAATTTCGCGGTAATAAATTGAAAACCATAAAAAAGTTAAATTTCTTACAAGAGATTTACACAGTGTTGAAAGTTACAGTAGCAGTGCCTACAGTTCTCAGGAGGACCCTCGAGGGGACGCTTAAATGCATAAGCCAGCAATCGTACAGGGACTTTAACGTTGTTCTGATATACGCCGGTGAGATGAGAAAGACCGTTGAAGATTACCGCAGCAGGCTCAGCATAGAATTTATCGAGCAGAAAAGAGGGCTGCTTGAAGAAGCATACAACAAAGCTTTTCAGAGCTCAGATTCAGAAATCCTCCTGTTCACGGATAACGACGCGTGCCCCGGAAAAACCTGGGTCGAAGATCACGTCAACTTCCACATCAAGAACCCGGACGCCGGTATAGCCGGAGGCCTGATTACCGGGAAATACTGGCGCAACTACCCGAACACTGCTTTTGAGCTCTTTAAGGGGACCCCTTTCATGGAGGAAGCCGATCCCCTTTTCAGAGAATACGTCGGTTATCTTACAAAAACAGGGCTGAGCGTGGACAGGCACGAGCACACGAACAGCGAAAAGACGCTGGCAATAGCAGGGGTAAACATGAGCGTCAAGGATTCGGTCTACAGAGGTTTTAAGGCTTTTACGTACAGCGTTTTTGCCAGTTACATAGAAACCCAGATAGCGCTCAGGGCGATCAAAAAGGGGTTTTCGTCAGTCAGGTTTCCCGCGGCCCTCACCTACCACAAAAAGATAAGCTCCCTGTCCGTTCCCTGCAAGAAGAACGAATGGAAGCTCATAGTCGAAAAGTTCGCCTTCCCTTTTATCGCGGACAGGTTTTACAGGGTTGACAGAGAACTGCTCAGGGATCTCGCTCTCAGAATGGACGGTTTTCCTAGAGAGGGGTTGATAACGGCCCTGCACGGCCTGGAAAAGGGCCTTAAACCGGTTGAATTCAGAAAGCTTTTGCTGAGAAAGTTCAGCGTCTAAGCTTTATCAGCTCCAGAAATTCACGAACATCCTGAGATCAGCGTAAAATTCAGAAAATGTTTCTCTCATGATCTCATGATTGAGAGCCTGAGCTTTCTGCCTGCTCTGCTTTTTTGAGCTTTTCCACAAGGTCCCCGGGTATCTCCGTTGACTTCCAGACCCTGGGGTCGACGCAGACCATAACCAGGTAGCCCTCGGTAAGAAAATCTTTATCCCTGAAAATCCTGAAACTGTATTTGATAGCTTTCAGGCTTAGCAGTTCAGCCGTTACTTCCACAGTTATAGCGTCCCCTATTTTTGCTGGTCGGTGGTACTTTGAAAAGGATTCAACGACAACAAACCATATGCCCCTGTATGATAGGCTTTCAAGAGTATCTCCGAAAACCTTTTCTGAAAAATATGTAATGGCATCAGTGTAAAACCTGTAATACGAAGCGTAATGTGCTATTCCCTGAAAATCGGTGTCATAAACTTTTACGCTGGTCTGGTAAATCTCTTTTACTGCCATGTCCTTTAATGTCGTTTATTTTTAATAAACGTTTTCAAACGTTTACAGCATTCAGCTCAGGCTAACGGCAGACTTTTTGCGTTGTACATGCTTTTAAAGTCATAGCCATCAGCTTTCAGCCCGATGCTTTCGTACAGCCCTCTGTAGTTCTGTCCCGTATCTGCGAAGATTGCCATTACCTTCTTGCCTTTTCTGGCCAGCTGATAAGCGTACCACGCTGTTATCCCTGATGAAGGTCCAAGCAGGATCCCGTATTTTGAAAAGAGTTTTCTCACCATGTCGAACGCGTCATCATCTCTAACAACTGGAAACTCAGAAGCTGTGTTTGCTTCGCCTTCAAGTATCTTCGGAACCAGCGCTGATTCTGAAAGGTTCCTGAGCCCCTGTATCCTGTGGTTGCGCTGCGGCTGAACCCCTATGACTTCTATACCTTTTCCCTTCAGCCCCCTCTTCAGTCCAACGTAAGAGCCCCCTGTCCCTATGCCAGTTATCACGGCTTCTATCCCGTTTCCAAAATTCAGTATCTCTCTTGCGGTCGTTTCTTCGTGAGCTCTCGGGTTCGCTTCGTTTTCATACTGGTTTAGCCAGACGTATTTATCCCTGGTTGCGGGGCTCAGCGCGTAGCTTCTCGCCAGCGCTATAGCCTGGTCTGTGTCCGTGTTGCTCACCCGTGGGCACAGGTTATCGTCAACCTCCAGAGGGGGAGATCCGAGAGAACTGAGTATGTTCTTGACTTCTTCTGTCACTTTGTAAGATACGATAGGCATGAACCTGAAGCCGTAAAGCTTTGCTAAAGCTGCCATGGCTATCCCTGTATTTCCGCTCGTTGGTTCGACCACAGTTCTGTTGACCGAACCATACCTGTTTATGTAATCCCTTACCATATAATGTGCTGCCCTCATCTTGATTGAGCCGTGCACGAACCCGCTGTTCACTATTTCAAAATAGTTAAACCACTCAGCTTTAGCGTAAAATTCTGCCCCGTTAACCTCTATCCTGATAACCGGGGTATTCCCTACCCTCACTGTAATATCGTTTTTGTTCAGCTCAAAATACGGCTTTAGCGTATCGTAATACATAAAAGAAACAGCTCACGAGCATTTTTATACTATGCTGAAGAATTTTTAACGGCTGCGGCTCAAACCCGCGAAAAACGTTTTTACGCGCGCGGATCTTTTGCATTTTTGTTCTTTTTAAATGGAAAAATTGATGCAGGAGATCAATCAAACATCTCAGGTGCCCGGGCCTTTAATTTTGCAGGATTACGCTGAAACATACCCGTAGGTTTCTTCAAAGTAGAAGCCGTGCGTTTTCTTGTTCCAGAAATCTCTTACGATGTAATAAACGGCGGCCCCAACCGAAATACCTGCAACCACTGCTATAGAGCTCTTTGAAGTAAAGCCCAGCTCGGGATAAGCTATGTACAGGAAAGCTATAAAAGCATTAAGGAGCAGGCCCGCAACGCTTGCAATAATTACGCCCGAAGATCTTTTTCTGAATCCCATGATAACTCCCGCAAGCATCGTGAACATCCAGGTTATCTGCGTCGCGAACACCACTGAGACAAAGTACGGCCCTACGGCCGGTACAAAAACTATAAGGTAGAGCCAGATAAGAGATACGGTAAGCCCGAAAGCCGCTGCAGGAACCGGGGAATGCGTCCTGTCGCTTACGACTGAGAGGCTTCGCGGAAGTATGCCATCAAGAGCCTGAGAAAGTATGACTCTCGAAGCTCCTATCATTATAGCGACCATCACCTGGAACATGGAGGCTGCGGCTCCGACTATAAGTAAGGAAAAAAGAACCGGATTGGGCTTTATGTTAATCATCATGGCTGTATAGTAAGGCCCTCCAACTACGCTGTAAATGCCGTTGAGATTACCCGAAAACCATTCCTGGGAAACGCTCCTGATATAGTAATACCCCAGGCTTGATTTCAAACCTTCCCAGAGGGCTATAACAAAGACAACGTTAATGATCGCTGATGCAGCCATAGCTAAAAAGTACTTTTTGTTTCTTACTCCAGATATTTCTTCGTTGTTCAAAACCGACCACATGCCATAGCCCAGAGCCCCCCAGCCCAGAGACCACGTGCCAAGAGTATCCATGACGCTTTTTGCATTTCTGGGGACATTTACGTACACGCTGTACGCCGGATGTAAGACAGTTATAACTATAGCTGAGGCTCCCCCGAGCACCATCAGCACAAACAGCAGTTTCTGCGCTTTTACGTAAAGCTCGAGCCCTCTTGCTACCAGTACAAATGCCAGAACAAACAGCACAGCCGTAAGCGCAAAGATCGAATAAGGAGAGGATATCAAACTGATAGCTTCGGGGTTCGGACCCAAATAATAGATCAGCGGAATCAGCAGAACGTCAACTATGTAGTAGCCAAACCACGCCAGAAAGAAGAGCTGCCAGAGAACCCATCCTGTAAACGTCGTAACGAAACCAACTCCGGGATTTATCATTTTGCTCTGAAACACATAATCCCCGCCTGCAAGGGGAAGTTCCCTGCTCAGCGCGTAGTAGCTGTAAAAGAACGGGATAGAAACAGCCAGAAGGGCCAGCATTCCGATTAATATGCTGCCATCAGGAAACGCAACAGGCTGAAACGCATAAAGCAGAAACCACATCATCGAAAAGAAGGATATCGTCAGCGTATCGTACATGAGCACATCCGATATCTTCATAGCCTTTCTCAGACCCGAAGCCTTCCTTTCCATGCAGAGAGGTTCCCGTTAATAATATTTAAAATCTGATTTATGCATAAATTTTATTTAAATAAAATCCGGTTTTAATCAAAAATCATTTATTCTCCAAAGCGCTGTAATAAAATCCCGGGATTTGCGCTCATAAATGCAAATTGCTAAAATGCGCCTGGAACGAAAATGTTTCAGGATTTCTTTCTGCTTTTCCGCACGAACATTCTGGACGTATAACCTGTAAAAAATCAGTTTGAAAACGAATAGGCTTTTGGATCAGCAATTTCGAGGCCAAAGGACCTGAGGAACCTTGTAAAAGCAACCCTCAGGCCTCTGGGTGCATTCCTGTTCTTTTCGAGAAAAAGCCCCTCAAGCAGCTTCGATACATGAATTTTATACATCTCATAATCCTTTACAAGAAAATGCATGTTCGGGGGTCTGAACCCGAAAAACTCAGTGCTCGAATACTTCCTGCCGACGCTTCCAACGCCAAAGTTGAGGGTTATAAGAAAAGTTCCGGGGATCAATCTCTGCAACCTTTTTCCCATCTTTATGTCCTTAACCTTTGCAAAGCCGTTTAACTCAAGGATCTGAGAGATGAGTTCGGCGTCAGTCTTTCTTCTTCTGTCAGTAACCATTCCAGCAGAGTGCAAGAGCTTGTACACTGTAACGGTTGAAACATTCAGCATCCTGGATATCTGGCTAACCTTTAAACCCTTTTTATAAAGCTCTACAACGTCGGCAGCCTGCATATCTATATTACGTATTGGAAATTTAAATTTTTCTGCCAAAATTTTGCATCAGCACGCTCGTATTCGCTAAAACAGTACCGTTTTAAGTTTTATTTTTGCATCAATGATCCGCGCGCAAAATGATTGTGTCATTTTTCGTACTTTATTTTTAATATTTTTCACAGACATGGCCCATAATTATTTTTTATATAACGCAGGGCATCAAAAACAGGCATCATTTAAAGAAATTAAATTTTTTCGTCAGAAAACTAAAATCAGTTTCACAGAATGACTGCATGCAAAACGGTTCAGGCTTCTCCAGAAGGCACAGCTATGCTGACGCCCTTTCCAGATTCAACTCCCCAGATGTACCACACTATAGCTGCCGCTAAACCTGAAACCCACCAGAGGAGGTTCAGGAGCATGTACTGTGAGAGTGTGAGCGTTGATCCTATGTAGAGAAAAGGAATAGAAAGCAGAAAAGTAATTCCTCTGTTAAGCCCTAAAAACGTACCCCTCTTTGTCGTGGGCCAGATTTCAGATTTAAGAGAGTCAGCAGATTCCCACGCAAGCTGTGGCCACACTTCAGCAAGTACCAGGAAACCCCAGAACGCGGATAAATTTTTTGACCACAGCGGGACAAACGCGTAAAGCAGCAAAAAGCTGATCATCGAAAGAAAGTATGAAATTACAAGGAGCTTCTTTTTGCTCCACCTGTCAGCTCCCAGCCCTAAGAAGCCTCCGAAGAACGCTGCAAGGGTTCCTATCATGAGTATTTCAGGAACAAGCTCAGGATAGAAAACTGGTCCAAGCGTGTATGTAACAAGACCGTAAGTCACCGTGTTTGTCTCCGCAAGGATAAGAGCTATAATGAACCTGAACATCGTGCCCCTTACGCCCTTTATTTTTTCAGTTTCTGCAAGCCCGGTTTTTGCAGATAAAGGCTGCGCGGCTCTTTCAGCATTTAAAACTGGTTTGTCATTCTGCAAGTCCGCGGTAATTTCTGGATTGAAATATTTTCTGGCTTCGTTTTCTGCGCTCGAGCTTTTTCCAGAAGCTTCCAGCCACCTTATTGATTCAGGCATGTGGTACCTTATGAATACGAGAAGGCCCACTATTATGAGCACCAGGATTCCGGCTACTTCTTTGCTAAATACCGGCGACGATGAAAAGCTGAACGAAGCGACAATGCCAGAAATAACTGACCCGATCTCTATGGTGTCAAGGGTTATCATGTATGCCTTGTTTCTGTGCTTTCTAGGATAGTACTCGTGCATAGCAGTCATTATCACGTTCTGCTCAGCCCCTCCCGCAAATGCAAGCAGTCCAACGGACAGCAAGGACAGGAAATAGTTGTACGTAGCTATGATAAGAATGCCCGCTATGGCAAATATGCTCATTGATATGTAAAATGATTTTTTTCTTCCTATCCTGTCAGTTATCGGTCCAAACACTATAACTCCTACAGCAAGCCATAAAGATGACCACATAACCGCGAGCACTCTGAAGAAGACCGGCAGCGTGAACCAGGTCGAAACGACAGAAGAAAGGGCAAATGAGTAACCCTCCAGTATCATTCCAACAGAAAAAGACGCAAAAATCCACCAGTGGACTTTTGTCCATCTGGTTTCTTCTATTTCTGATGATATTTTGAACCGATCCATGCCGATTTTATTAATTTAAAATCGTTTATATTAAAGTATTTGCCAATATTTATGACAATTTACGTATAAATATCCATGATAAACGTCGCTAAAAATAGCGCAGCACCGATAATGATACAACAAAAAACTGCGTTGTTTTAAAAATTGTATTCAAAAATTTTTATTAGCGCTAAGGTGTATAACCGGAATACTTGGCTGCATAGTCTCCAATTACTGGAGCCTTTACGTCTTCCCCGTTGTAAGCCTTAACCGCTATGTACATGCCGTAAACCCATATCAGGAAAACCAGAAATGGGCCCAGAAACGGCACAAAAAACAGTATCAAATCCAGCACTATCGCTGTTACTCCAAGAAATATGGCCTGCAGCGAATGGAATTTCATCCTGTTGTTTTTCTGTCCTTCTGTAAGGAATATTATCAACCCTGTAATCCAGGTTAAGAGGTATGTAAAGATATAAATTATGTTGCCTTTTTCTTTTTCCATGCTTTAACATTTTTTTACCTGAATATAAATTTTTTGTAGTTTAATGACAGAAAATATTCGAAATTATTTCTATCTTTTTGTTTAAGATAACTTTTTTACCGAATTTTTATTCTGCAAAAATGTCCGATAAAGTTTTTCACTTGTTGCACAGGAATGCTGGATAAAGCTATAAGTTTATATTTACCTTGGAGGGTAATTAAACATTTTATGAAGATGCGCGTTCTTTTCTTAACGGTGTTCAGCTTATTGTTGATAGCTTATGCTCCGCCTTATACGCATTACGTTTCAGCACAACCAGTTTACTGTGTGCCGATCAATCTGTATTCAAGCTCTGGCATAAGGGGAAGATATCAGCTTAACGTAACTTTTGACCCATCTTTGTACAAAAATTATCTTTCCCCAGATCTTGGAAACATAAGGTTTATGTTTTCAAACGGAACAATGCTTCACGCATGGCTCGAAAGTTACTCCGGTGCGTCTCCTCTAAGCTCACAATCAGCCCTTATCTGGGTTAACCTTCCTGACGGTGTCCCCAGAGGGAATACAGTAATTTACATGGTTTTTGAACCTAACCAGACTTTTGACGGCTACTGGATGGGGGAAGCCCCACAGCTTTCGCCCAGATATGGAGAATACGACAACGGTATGTACGTTTTTGATTATTACACGGATTTTATAAACAACAGGTCACTCGATGACTGGGACCTGAACGGAACTTTGCCCGGATTTGCAGTTTTTCAGAATGGAATGTGGCTTAAGGCAGGACTTGTTTATGGCTATCAATTTACCATGAACAAGTCTTATGCAGGAAATTACACGGTTGACGCTTTAGAATGGGCAGCAAATGCATCTGTAAACTCTCAGAACAATATAGGGTCTGACAACGTATATCCGGGGATTTCTTTTAATCAGCTCAGAACGTCAAACTACGCTCTGATACCTCCAGGAAATTCTGGAGGGTTCCAGGAAGCAGAAACTTACCTTCCGACCTTTACAGAGTACCTTTCTACAACCAACGCCACAAGCAACGGTGTTAATGGGCATCCTCCTCCCCAGGTACAGACTGCCATACCGATTACGTCGCCTGCAGTGTTTACCATCGGATTCTCAGGAAGCACAGTTTTTTCACAGATAAACTATTCTTACACAATCTCCTACAAAAACTCTAATACTTCAGGTCCAAACTTTCCGGGATTAACAACCCTGCCTTTGGCGCAGACTTCGGAAGACTGGATTCATGTTTTCTGGTTCAGGGTAAGGGCAACGCCTTCATCAGCGCTCAGCGTGAGCGTCAGCAGAACGCCCACACCGATGCTTGTAGGATTAACCGTAACATCTGAAAATGGTGGATCAGTTTCTTACTCCTGGAGCGGGGGTAGCGGTACTGTCCAGCCTTCGCAAACTGCAACAATTTACGTCCCGTACGGAACTCAGGTAAAATTATATGCCGATCCAGACTCTGGATGGGCTTTTGCTTCCTGGAGCAGCTCTGGATCAGGATCGTACTCGGGCACTAACAACCCGATAACTGTACAGGTTAACAACCCGATGACAGAAACCGCAAACTACAATGTGGCTCTTACGATATCAGCCACAGGACTTAATTCTAACGCTATGGGAACCGTAGTAACAGTTAACGGGCAATCATACAGCTATTCGCAGTTGCCAGCTACAGTTTATATTGCCCCTGGCTCAACGGTAAGCTACTCGTTCAATTCGCCAGTGTCAGGCATTTCTGGACAGCGATTTGTATGGCGCTCTACTAGCGGAATTGATGACACACAATCAGGTTCGTTCACAATGGTAACAGCACCACAGGCATTGACGGGCAATTATCAAGAACAGTACTACCTCAGCGTGGTTTCGCCCAATAACTGGGGCAATCCGCAGGGCTATGGCTGGTACAACGCAGGTACGACCGCAACGTTCAGCGTGATGACGCCTGTCTCTACAGGTCCGGGACAGCAGTATGTATTTACATCATGGAGTGGCACAGGTTCTGGTTCTTACTCTGGCACGAACAACCCAGCTACTGTAACGATGAACGGACCCATAACTGAAATAGCGAACTGGCAGCTGCAGTACTACCTTACCATGCAGGTCAACCCTCAGGGTGCAGGAACTGTATCACCATCGTCAGGCTGGTACGATGCTGGAGAGCAGATAACCATAACACAGTCGCCGAACTCAGGATGGGAATTTGCATCCTGGAGCGGTAGCGGTTCAGGATCATACTCGGGAGGAACACCTACAACATCAAGCAGCAGCGCATCAATAGTCATGAACGGCCCGATAACCGAAACTGCAAATTACTATGCCGGTCTTACAGTATCCGTAACTGGCATGAACTCAAATGTACAAGATACCGTTGTGACGATCGATGGCGTTCCATACAGCTACGCACAGTTACCTGTGACGGTTTACCTTGCGCCGGGATCATCCGTTTCGTACGCTTTTAACTCGCCCATTTCAGGTGGTTCTGGCGTGCAGTTTGTATGGCAGTCAACCAGCGGAATTGGCAATGCACAGAGCGGTTCATTAACGCTCAACAGCCCTGCTACGCTTACAGGAAACTATCAGGAACAGTTCTATCTGACCATGCAGGTCAATCCGCACGGGGCGGGTTCTGTATCGCCATCTTCAGGGTGGTACAACGCTGGTGCTCAGGTAACTATATCCGCTTTAGCAAACAGCGGGTACAAATTTATATCGTGGTCTGGCTCAGGTTCAGGTTCATACTCTGGTTCGAGCAACACCGCTACAATAACCATGAATTCACCTATCACTGAGACCGCCAATTATAATGTGGGGCTTACGATATCAGCTAAAGGTCTTGAATCTGACGCTCAGGGAACCATAGTTACAGTTGACGGCAACCCATACACGTATTCACAGTTGCCAGTAACGCTGTACATAGCTCCCGGTTCAACAGTTACATATAATTTCAGTTCGCCCGTTTCTGGTGGCTCCGGAATCCGCTTCGTATGGGCCTCAACTTCAGGGCAAGCAACGGGACAGTCAGGTTCATTCACGATGCCGTCATCACCAGCAACCTTGATGGGAAACTACCAGAAGCAGTATTACCTGAACATGGGCGTTTATCCAGAAGGTTCAGCTCTAGTATCTCCTGTTTCAGGCTGGTACGATTCAGGATCAACGGTTAATATCTCCTCAAACGCTAATCCCGGTTATGAGTTTGTATTCTGGCACGGTGAAGGAAGTGGATCCTATACAGGCCCTTCTGTAAAGTCCATCATAATTATGAATTCACCTATCACAGAAGTTTCTGTATCTTATGTTGAGCTGAGCATAACCTCAACCCCTGGGGGTTATGTCTACTTGTATTATAACGGAACCTCCTTTAAAGTTCAGAACTTCACAACTTACCTGCCTTATATGGCCAGGGTAAGCTTGAGCCCGGCATCATATACAGGCTATTATTTTTCAGGATGGAATTTATCACAGGTAAACGGAACGGTTGTCCTGTTATACCCATCAAGCATTAAGGCCATCTTTCTCAAGTACAACGTCATCAACTTTTCTGTGGTATCATCGAGTTTCAGCCTGCTTAACGCGTACGGCGAGCTTGTGAACCAGCAGGGTAACATAATAATACTGAATTCAGGGGGACAGACCCTGGTAAAGCCCGGGGTGTACTTTCTGGTTATGTCTCAGGACCAGTTTAACCAGACACCTTACAGATACTATTTCGGTTCACAGAACCTTAGCCCGTTCAACCAGATGACCATGGTGAACATAACCGGAAACGGCAAGATCTACAGGTTGCTAGCTGTAGACCCTGTAAAGACTGTCCTCAGCGTGCATGTCGTATCTCTTTACGACCGTGAAGTTTACTTAACTGTAAGCTTGGTTAACCAGCTTACCGAAGCTCCGATCCCATACCAGGTCGTTCAAATAAGTCTGTGGTCTCAATATGGAAATTATTCAATTAGCGTGAACACAGGACCTCAGGGAAAGGTTTCAATCAATGTTCCATACGTACATGGAGGAACTTACAGCTGGAAGGCTTATTACAGCGGTAACTCCAGCATAGGAACAGATCCGTGCGCGTCATCCAGCTCGTTAAAAACTTCTCTATTTTCTTCTAAAGTAAAGATCAGCGAAAACGGGTTACCAAAAGGAACCTTATGGACAGGTTCGATAGGGGGCTACAGCTTTGCGTCTTCACAGGGTTCAGTGGTTCTGAACGTTTATTCAGGGAGGTACAGCCTGGACATAAACCCCGTATTCACACAGCAGGTTGAGTACGTTCCATCAGCCTATCTATCTTATATAAACGCTTTCGGAAGCGTTTCTTTAAGCGTGAACTACAGCACATACTTTTACGTCTACATAACGCCCGGAAACGCTCGCGGGGGAACAGTAAGCATGTACGGCACACACTGGTTCTCTAACGGTAGCGAAATAACCATAAGCGCTGATCCAAACGCGGGATACAGATTTTCTGGCTGGGTAACAACTGGAAGCTCTATAAGGTTTTCAAATTACAGCGCGGAAGAAACAACAGCAATAATCAACGGGCCAGGTGCCATAATAGCAGAGTTTGAACCCGAAAGCTGATTTTGTTGTTCTCAGCTCAGAAGGCCCCTGTTTATGGTTCCTCTTTTTTCCATGAAATCTGTTAAAATAACAGTAAGAGGAGGTAAGAGCAGTAGCGTGGCCAGAGCATCGCTCACAAGCCATTGTATCCACCATGAAAGAATGATCTGAGACTGAAAGACTGAAGAATATACGATGCCAACGCCCATGGTTGCTCCTATGATGTTAGCAAGCAAAACATCGATAGTTAAAAACCAAACCCATGCGGCTTTTCTGTTTGTTAAGCACGATTCTATTTTTTTATAAAACAGATCCCTAAAAAATGGGTCTATGCCTTTATCTCTGAGTGGTCCTCTGTAAAAAAGAAAAGGTACCAAAGAAGCTATTAAGTAAACTGCAGAATAAACCAAGGACTGATCAAAGCTCAGCCCAAAAAGCAGCCCAGACCCTATAAAGCTTCCCGCATAAACGCCTACCATCCCCCATGCGCCCCACCACATTATAAAAGCAATGTAAAATGGCATCGCTAAATAGAAAAGAGGAAAGCCGTTATAGCTCAGGACTCCGTAAAGGGCAGTGCTCAGGTACGAAACCACGATCAAAACGATTGTCTGCAACATATAAACTGCGACTTTGCTTTTGCTCACCATCCATTTTGATGATAAATCATAAAAATACCATGGACACGCCATCGTTAATGTATATAGTATTAAATCATATATAACCATACCATCGGTGAACTACCCTGACCTTGTGATCAGAGCTTCCCGGTTCATCGGCGCGCTTTCACATGAGGAATGCTTTGCATGTATTCCATCATGTTATTGCAAGATCATCCCCGGGCGTCTCGCCTGCGTTCCACAGGCAGAGCCCATTTGTCGCTGTTTTCGCTCGGTCTGGGTGCCGGATTCCCCCGATCGTGCTTGGCGATCTTTTTGGGGCAGTATATATCTGCAAAAATAATGTGCAGAAGCGTTTAAAAACGTTTCTGTAAGGGGACTTTCACCCCATTAACCCCCGGCGAGGTTAAAATTACTGGTCATAAATGATCAATGTAAGAAAGGATATTTACAGTCGATGGTCATAGAATGGTTATATCAAAGCAAAAGCCTTTACATAGATCAGTTTTATAAAACGCCTTGGAAAATTTCAGTGGGTTGATTAAACGTAATCGACAAGGTTAGCCAGCAGTTTACCATGCGAGCGTATTGTTTAAAAACTGCGATGTATACTATAATGTAAAGTGAAGGATAAGCGCCTTGGGGAATTAATAATAAGCGCTATAAACGATTATGGAGATGAAATGCTGGCTAAAGCTCTACTGTGGCATATGGAGAACAAAAAGAAGATGAATATCGATGAAATATCTGAAAGGCCTGAAGAATTTGTAGCGTTCCTCAAGGACGTTTACGGTCCTTTTGAACATTTTATTGAAGAGAGGATAATTGAAAAAATATCACAGGAGTACGGTATTCCCAAAGAAAACGACCTTGTAACCATGATAAAGAAGCTTTTTGAAAATAAAAGTTAGAGCGATGATTGTTTTTACCTCATTAAAAGTTGGTGGGATTAGCATTTTATGTTGGAAGAATAATTCATAATTTCGTAAAAGTTTTAACATAAACGTTAACTTTACAAGGTATAGCTTAAAAAGTGCATGATTTTTGCACCGTAAAATACATTTTTTCACATCTTAGGAGGATAAACAAGCTTAACATCGTTCAAATTTGTGAATATATGTGAATAATTTGTTTCACTTTTGAATGTTTTTTACAATTTTATTTCACACATACGTTTTAACCAGCGTTATCATATCCATTGTATGGATGAATGCACGGGAAAGCATGTACTTTCTATCTTGAAACACAGAGGTATTAACGACATAACGGAATCAGCTTCAAAATTAGCAAATAATTTTGATGTGTCTGAGGAAGATCTTTTAAGCAGCCTTGAAAACGCTGATCTGAATAAAGTTTACGACTTCGAGCCCATAATCGAGGAGATATCAAGGATAGGCAACGTAAAAAGGTGCGCACGTGTTGTAGGGGAATCTGGCGAACATTACGTGTTTGATACGCTTGCTGATTTGGACGGGTTCAGGATCGCTGTATACATAAAGATCGGCAGACCAGGCCTTAAGGAAATAATAAAGTTCCTTACGGCTGTATACGATGCAGGAATAGACGACTGGTTGTTCATAGCTTTCCCCGTTACCGAAAAGGATTTCTCCTCTTATTCAACAAACATAATAGAAGCTAAGGACATAAACGATGCAGTAAAAAATTTAAGGGCTGTTTTAGAGGATAAAAGAAAGGGTTACCAGCTGCAGTACTATAATCATAATTCTGGTAACGTTCTTTAACTGTTTTATGTAGCTTCTATCAAGGTTTGGCCTTTCCAGAACTGAGACGTTCTTCATAAAAAAGGCGAAGAGAAGAAGAGAGAACCCCATGTACAATAGGTTAAAGCTTTTGAAAGAAATCAATAGCGCTGTTTCAGCTACCAGCTGAGCAGCAAGCAGCGCTTTCAGCAGCTTTATTGCGTTATCTTTTCCGTAAGCTACCGCAAAAGTAATTACCCCTGTTTTCTTATCGCCTTCATAGTCAAATATATCTCCTAGATTTATCGAAAAGTCCCCCCAGAGCATCAATATCAACGCCATCAGGATTACCCTTATTGAAAATCCGGTTATGGATATAGCTGTGAGCGGCGCTATGAAAACACCAAGGCTGCTGATCCCTATCTTTGACCACCACTTAGACTTTGCTCTTATACCATTTCCTGAATAAGCATATGCTAAAACTGCGGAAACGATCAGGAAAGCTTCAAAAAGCAGGTTTATGAAATAGCCAAGGATGAAAGCCAGCGCATATGACGCAATTATGAATAGCAGCGCAGTCCTTTTGCTGACCTTTCCCGATGCGAGAGGCCTTTTAGGGTTGTTTATCCTGTCTTCTTCAAGGTCAAGCAGGTCGCTTAAAGTATAGTTTGCCAGAGATATCAGGTAAACTGATAAGGTTGAAATTATAAGGATCGAAGGCGATATACTGAAACCTGAAACGGCAAGCAGCGTCGCATCAAAAGCCACTACGTATACCAGAACGCTTAACCTTGCTTTAATGAGGGACAGTATTTCAAGCATTTCGATCACCTCTAATTTTTATAATGTTATAAGTCGGGTCTTCTTCTCCCTTTTCGAACAACTTTTCAAAAACACTATCGAGCTTTTCTGCAAGAGTCGGGCTTTTGAACCTGAAAGCAACAAGCGGTGCAGACTCAAAAGGATCCGGTATCTCAATACCTATTTCTTCTCTGTCAACGATTATAAAGCTGAACTGCAAATCACCAACTTTTATGTGCAAGTTTGGAGAAGAAAGTAAATACATTAAAGTTTCTATAAGAGTATTATCTAGATTAAGATAAGAAAGGTTGGCGAGCCTGGAAGCTACAGCTTTTCTATCGCTTATGATCTTCACATGAACACCTTTTTTAACAGTTTCTTTAAGGTACTTAAGGATCACCGGATCGCTGTACCTGGTGGCTATCTTTATGATCCTTTTTGCGTTAACTAGCAAAGAAAGGTCTGAAGACAGCGATTTCCAGTCAGTATAGACCCTTATCGGTTCAAAGTTAGAGAGCCCCACCATCTCTTCCAGGTCCTTCAGGAGTGTATAAGAAAGTTCGTCTCCGTTATCCCTGTTGAGCAGCTCGGTTATGCCCTTTATCTCGTTTTCCTTTGTAAACCACTGGAGCAGTTTGTCCTGAACGCCGTAAAGAAAATGACCGAATGGGCTCAGGTAGTACTTTCCATCTTTTTTTACCGCTATACCGCTGTCCTTAAGCTCTCTGAGCGCATAGTAAAACGTTCTCCTTTCAAGGCCTAAAGACTTTAACGAGCTTTCACTTGCATCTACACCATTATAGAGCGCTTTGAAAAGCTTATAGTTGCTTCTTTTTGAAAGCACCTTCTGTACTATATAAATTTTGTCTTCTTCCATATATAGCAGATAACGTTACGCATTTTTATTTTTTGCTGATTATGCTGCGCGTTACCATCTTATTCAATAAAAAACGCAGGAAAATTCGCATCAAGCTAATAAAAATTAAAGCAGTGTTTGAATTTGATCAGTAAAGCTAAAAAGCTGCTAACGCTTTTAGCTAGCATGTTGCAGGAGGTTTACGTTTTTATAGAGATCCCAAAAGGGAGCAACATCAAGATAGAGTACGATGACAAGCTTAAGGGCCTCAGGGTAGACAGGATACTGTATACAGCTACGGTCTATCCATTCAACTACGGTTTTATTCCTGGCACAATAGGCGAAGACAAAGATCCACTGGACTGCATAGTTATAACATACGACCCTCTGCCTCATGGGGTTTACATAAAAGCAATCCCGGTAGGTATGCTGGTAACTGAGGATGAACACGGCATCGACAAAAAAATCATAGCTGTGCCCCATCCGTCTATAGACCCAAAGTTCAGCAACGTCAAGAGCCTTGAAGACCTGCCTCCAGGAATTAAGGAAGAAATAAAGCACTTCTTTGAGCATTACAAGGAGCTTGAAAGCGGCAAGTGGGTAAAGGTGCAGGGTTATGAGCAGGGTGAAGAAGCAATAAAAACTATAGAAGAAGCATTCTGGAGAGCTAACAGTCTCTGAAAACCTTTAAAAAAGCAGTAAAAGTTCAAAGTTAAATCAGTACAAATTACATTATGGATGTATTATAAAGCGCGCTTCCCGCGCTGACAGTTCTGTGCGGTGCTACTTTTGTCCCGACAAGCTCAGAACCCTCGCCTATTATTGCGTCGTCAGCTATTACTGAACCCTCTATTCGTGTAGGCCTTTCTCTGGTTGACCTAACTTCAACATGCCTTCCTATTATTGAGCTTTTGATAACGGCGCAGTCACCGATCGTTGACCTGTCCATCACAGAGCTTTCTTCTATTTCAACGTTCTCACCTATTACTGTAAAGTTATCGATGTTTGAATAGGCTATCTTTGTCCCTTTCCCTATCGACGCGTGTCTGCCAATAAGGACATCTCCATCAAGTTTCAGTTCCCCATTTCCGTAGAGGTTTTTTATAATGTTCCTCCTCTTTCTTGAATCTACGCTAGTTCCCTGAATGTAAACTCTGCTACTGCTGTCCATTTTGATAGCTTTAAGCCCACTTGCCCCAAGCTTTTTCATAAGCGCTTTCATCGTTTCAAGGTACCTTTCCGGTGTGCCCACATCAAACCAGAGCGCTCTGCTTATGTACCCCGCAACCCTGTATCCAGAACTTAAAAGGTAAGGTATAACGTTCTTGCCAAAGTCCATCCTGCCTTCCTTTATCATGGGTTCAAATTCGCTGCTCTGAAAGAGCTTCCTTATTCTTGGGGATATCACGTATATGCCGGTGTTTGCAAGGTTAGAAGGCGCTTCTTCGCTCTTTGGCTTTTCTACAAACCTTTCGATGTACCCTTTGCTGTCTAAAACAGCAACCCCAAAATCTTCAACGTTTTTAACTTCCTTAAGCACTATGGTCATGAAAGCCCTTTGCTTTTTATGGTATTCGAGAACCCTGTTCAGGTTTAACGAAAAAACGTTGTCCCCCTGCACTACGAAAAAGTTCTCCTTGACATCATAGTAGTCAAGGCAAACCCTCACAGCATCAGCGTTGCCTGAGCTGTCATACCTTGGCATGTACTTGAAATGAACCCTCGGTTTTATTCCGTACCTTGCTGAAAAACCTATTCCTTCCTTGTAATAGTCGAAAAGCGATCTGTAGTTTACGTATCCTCTAACGCCAAATATTATTTCTCTGATGCCCTGTCTCGCTAGCTCGACCAGCGTATGCTCGATCAGAGGCCTGTTAAGCAGTCTTACCGTTGCTTTTGAGTTTTCAAGAGTTAACGGCCTCAGCCTAACTGCTTCCCCTCCTACCGGGATTATGGCCTTAACTCTGGAGAGACCGCCGGCCATTATATCTGTTTATATGCAACCGCGGTATATAAAGGGTTGTACATGCAGAATTTAATGCTTGGTTTCGAGGTTCATCAGCCATTCAGGGTTAGGAGGGATTACTTCTGGCAGCCGAGGCTAAGGGGCAGGCTTGAAGAAAGGTTCTTCGACATCGAGCTCAACAAGCAGATATTCGAGAGAGCAAAAAACAAGTGCTACATGCCTGCCACAAAAATACTACTTGAAGAAATCGAAAAAGCGGAGAAAGAAGGGCGGGACGTTTCACTTTTTTTCAGCATTTCAGGGACATTTCTGGAGCAGGCAGAAATGTGGGGGAAAGATGTGCTTGAGCTTTTCAGCGCTCTTGCTTCGACGAAAAAAGTCGAGTTCCTTGCGCAGACGTACTACCATTCTGTGACATCGATGTGGGAGGATCTTTATGAATGGAGGGAACAGGTCAAGGCTCACAGGGAAGCCATAAAAAATAACTTTGGACAGGATCCGGTGACGTTCGAAAATACAGAGCTTCTCATGAACCGGAGGATAGCTGAAGAGGTTGAAAAGCTGGGGTTCAAGGCGGCGATAACAGAAGGAAGGGAAGATATCTCAGATGGAAACCCGAACAGGATCTTCAGACTTAAGGGAGGCAACCTCAAGATATTTCTCAGGAATTACAAGCTCAGCGATGATATAGCTTTCAGGTTTTCCGACAGAGGATGGGACCAGTACCCTCTTACTGCTGAAAAGTTCGCTGATTGGGTTGCAAAGGCTCAAGGGAAAGCAGGTCTTATCTTTATAGACTACGAAACCTTCGGGGAGCACAACTGGCCTGAAAGCGGCATACACGATTTCCTGAGATGGCTTCCGCGGGAGCTCGGGAAAAGAGGTGTCAGGCTTGTAATGCCTCAGGAAATGATTAAAGAAGATGGGGAAGAGCTGGACTTCAGCTCAACAATTTCGTGGGCCGATATAAGAAAGGATGAAAGCAGCTGGCTGGGCAACATAATGCAGTGGGCTTATGACGATTCTGTAAGAAGGGGTGAAATGCTCGCAAAAAAGTTCAAAGGTGAATGGTTAAAAGCATGGAGGTACTTTACGGCGAGCGACAGCTATTACTACCTTTTCATAGGAGAGAGCTCACCTATGGTTGTTCACAGCTATTTTAACAGCTTCAACTCTCCCATAGACGCTTTCATAAACGAGTTCTATGCCGTAAACCAGTTCAACTTTGAAATGCTCAGAAAAGCGAAGATAAACAGGGAGCCTTTTATATTTATGAAAGGCGGTAAGAGGGGCCCGATAGCGTGGAACAGCAAGATGTTCGAAGAAATAGTTAAGAGGAACCCCCAGTTCATCGAAATGAAGAAGTACATGAGGGAATGGCTGAGATGAAAAAGGTCGAATCTTTCTGGATTGACGACAGCGTGCGCAGAGTATGGTTTTTTACGGCAGAATTCAGCGGTGTCGCAAGCTTGGGGGGGCTGGGCAACGCTGTAGGAGGCGTAGCAAGAGAGCTCGTAAAAAGAGGTATAGAGGTAGACGTTTTCATGCCAAGTCATGGAAGGCACATGAGCGATTACTACAGGTCAACTCTGGGGCTCAGGGATACCGGGATCAAAGCTGAGGGGGACAGAACAGGTCTGGACGGCAGAAAGTACCATTACAGGGTTGGCGTTGAGGTAGGGGGGATTGACGGGATAAAAGTGTTCCTGGTAAAAGGGCTGGACTACGAAACAGGTAAGGTTCTTGATTCATGGGATGTTTACAGTTATATAGAAGAAAAGAGTTCGCTTCTAGCCAGATCGGTAGAAGCCATAGTGCCATGGGCCATTAGCTCCGGGATACCTTCGATCATTCATTCGCACGACTGGCACAGCGTTCTTGCGGGAGTAAGAGCCAGGCAGCTTTTTGAAGATAGACGGATAATGGTTCCGTTTGTATTTACCGTGCACCTTCTTACAAGGGTCTCTTTTCCTTGGCACTATGCTTCCCGGGACTGGTCAGGAATACCGGAATGCCCCCACTACATATGGAGGGCATACAGGCATGAAATAACAGACTACCGCGAAGTCTGGGACGGGCTTTCAAAAGGAAGCGTTGAAAGGTTTGGAGCTTATGAATCGGACGTTCTGGCGTCCGTAAGCAGAAGTTATCTGAATTACGACGTCTTAAGCCATGTTGGTAACTGGGTTGAAGGCAAGAGCTGCGTAACGTACAACGGCACGGACTGGAGCGTAAGCGAGGTTGCTGAATTTGCTAGGAGAAGCTTTGGTACAGAAGACAGAAAAGAGCTTAGGGAGAAGCTCCTTTCTTTTCTCCATACTCTCAGGGCCGTGCCAGATGACTATCAGACAGGGAAGATACTTTGGGAAAACAGGTACAGGATAGGGCTTAGAGATGGATGGAGCTATGATGATCTGGGCAATGGTCCCCTTGTTTTATCGACGGGCAGGCTTTCAAGGCAAAAAGGCGTCGACCTGCTTGTAAGGTCTTTTAAAGAATCGCTTAAAGATGTTCCTGATGCAAGGCTTATTTACCTTGGAATACCGGGAGGAGAATATGACCTGCTTTATCGGCTGGTTGATGAATTTTCGGGAATAAAGGACAACGCAAGGCTCATAATAAGCACGCAGATTGACAAAAACGTTTACAAAGCTTTCTATTATGCTTCCTCTGTATTTGCTGCATCATCCAGATGGGAACCTTTTGGTCTAACGGCTGTAGAATCCATGGCTGTCGGGACCCCCGTTGTGGCATACGGTGTGGGAGGTTTAAGGGAAACCGTAGTGGACCTAAGGGAAAACCCGCAGGAAGGGACAGGGTTTATCGTTGAACCGGAAAACGTTAAACAGTTTTCAGAAGCGCTTACAACGTCTATGATGCTTTCACGCGCAGCCGAAGAAAAGAATCATGATCTGCTCTACATGGCACCAATGCTGAAGACAGATGAAACTGCTTTATGGGAAAAAGTAAGGCTTAACTCGATTAAAAGGGTTGATGAAAACTTCAGGTGGAGCTCAACTGCAAGTTCACTTCTTGAGTGTTATTCAAAGGCAATCCAGATGGCGTACTACAGATCACAGGCATGCTTCTGAAGTCAAGCTTGTTAAACAACTTTTCTGAGGGACTAATTTCTCTTTAGCTTTATTGTATGGTAAAAAACGCTAGTAGATTTTTTATTTATGAGCTTTTTTGTAAAATATGCAGTTTTATGTTCTGCAAGTCGATGATGCGACGCTGAACGTTCCTCGTGTTGTGATATGAATGGAAAATTTAAGGGACGTTAGGGGTTTGGTGGAAGCGGTAAATCTCAACAGCTTCAGCGTGAGAGGATGTCACAAACCATAAAGCACCAATTAATCATAACAGAAAACTTTTTGCTACACACAGTTCAGTTTTCTGTTACGGTTTAAAAGCCAGGCTTGCAGAAAAAAGCATATGATAGTTTCTTATAAAGAGTTCGACCTCGGCAAAGCTTACAGCACACTCAGCTCAGCAATATATCCTGTTGGCTTTTTAATTATTAAAAAGCTCTTGAGCGTAACGGTGCCAGAAGATTACAGTAACCCAGACCCCATAGCAGAAATAAAGAGCCAAAAAGCTTTTGATTCTTCGACGCTTGTATTCATAACAGCAGCCAAGAACTACGAATTCTTTGAATCTAGCGGTATCAGGTACTTTGTTTCTCTTGGGATAAACGGCACCGGAAAGCACGCAGGGAGAACGATAAACACAGCTGTCTTTATCAACGAATCGCTTTCTATTAACGACCTTGTAGAAATTGTAAAGGTTATAACTGAAGCTAAATGCGGAGCGCTGATGGATTATGGACTCAGGATAACCGGCACTGTTACTGATGCCGTTGCTGCAGGGACATCCCATCTTTCGGAAAACGTCCGTTTTGCAGGCACAGCTACTCCTCTCGGGTCAGAAGTAGGGAAGGAAGTTTACAGATCTGTAACGAGGCTTCTTGAAAAAGACTTAAACCGTTTTTAAATTTTTTTCAAGCGCTTTGAACCGGCTGCCCTTCCATCAGCTTTGCCTTTTTACTTACGGAGTACAATCCTGCAGTTAGCAGTATAACGGAAATCAGCTCAAGAACCTGAGGAAGGAGCGGTAAAAACGCGCTAAACAGTGATATAACTACAGATATTATCAGCAATATTATGGCAGCCTTTATCAGCGATGATCTGAACTGTGAACCTAGCCTCCAGTAACCTAAAAGCACCATTATGTAACCGGCCAGCAGCATCAGGATGCCCAAGAAGATTGGGATTGCTGCAGTAAGAGTCATGGCCAGTAATTGAGGCGGTAAGGTATGAGATGCCTGAAGGGATATGAAAGAAGTCTCTACGCTGATCAGCATAAATATCGCAGACGGCATGATCAGAATGAAGCCTATAAGGCTCAGTATCGATCCTATATACGGCGTATGATAATCGCTGTTGTTAAAAGATGAAAGTTTTTTCCAGCCATAGACCATAAGCAGGATTTCAGTAAACCCAACAGCCGTGCCGAATACAACGAGAACGATAAACGCTCCCAGCATGTCCTTTATCAGAGCTATTGGCATGTGCGCTACCAGATTTGATGCATTATATGCCGGAATGCCTGTCGTGTTAAAGTTATAAATCGACGTTATGTTTGAAATATTTCCCAGGTGAGTAAGGTTTGCCTCTATATAAGCAGAAAAGATAATTAACCCGGCTATACCTCCTATCAGAGCTATTACCTGGCTGAGAAACAGATAAAAAGATCCGCTTGATGCTTTTCCGTAATCGCTCATTTGTTATTTTTTATTATGACTTTTATATAAATATATTTTAAATTGCAAAAGATATTTTTCAAGAATACAAACATTTAATAGTGCTGCGTTTAATTATGCGGTATGAGAAAGAACGTTCTGATTTCAGGTATAATATTACTCGTGATGGGGGCTACGCTATTCTTTGCCGGTCCATACGCTTTTAAGAGCGCACTTAACCTGGGGGAGTTATTGCCGTTTAGGAATTCTTATAGTCTGGAACCAAATTCTAGCATCATACTTGGTTCAATTCCTTCAGGAAAAATGCTCGTGGGTATTTATAATGATACGCCTTTTCTCGCATTAAAGTTGATTGGAACCGGGCTTAACGTAACAAAGGTTAACGGCAACTTTGTCTTCGAATCATACAATATGGAGAGCGGCGCTCAGAACGTTTATGCGATAAATAACTACAGCAGCGCCGTTGTCATTTACTATTCTGTAATGGTTGTATCTCCAAGCGATATAGTTTACTCAACGCTGATGGTAATGGTGGGCGGAATACTGATGATAGTAGGCGGCATAGTTGTGGTTATTGGCCTGTTTATGAAACCAAAAAGGCCAAGCGTTCCAGCCTGATCTTTTTAATCTTTAAAAAACAAAGGCATCATTAAGTTTTATAACGCATTTGACTTAAAAGCATCGACCTCAATAATCTATATATTATAATATAATGTTTTTATTAATGGAATTATATCATAAACAAAGTGCATTGATTCATCAGCAATCGCCTGTTATCCTCAGCTTCAAAAATTTATATGCAATTCAGAAACGCAAAAAGTTGCTTTATGATAAAATTCAGCTAATGGTTTTTTACTTTCTCAGCTTTCTATATTTTGGAACTTAAGTGTAAAAAGATTTTTTGCTATCAGCCCTGGATCAGCTTCTGGTTTTCTTTTATCCTTTTAGCCAGACATACGAGGCCTTCATTGTTGTATTTTATCCCGTATTCTTTAGCTAGCCTGTTACAAAGCTCCTTTTCTATAGGAGCTTCAAAGGGTCCGTATATATCCTTCAGGGCTTCTATAAAGAGCTCAGCTTTAGAAAGTACATCTTCAGGCCTTACTTTATACCTTCTGTTCATATGAAAGAGAACAGCGTCCTTTACAGGTTCTCCACCAAACTTTGTGAGCGTTTCTTCAACTATATCTTTAAGGCTCTTTTTTGGCATCTATACCACCCGTATAAAGTCAGCAATGCCTTTTTCCGTGTTTATATCTACAATATAGAGCGGACCGATTGGTCTGACGCTTCTCCAGAACAGGAAGCCGTCAGTAACAGTCATCTTTCTTACTATGTTAGCGTATTTTAGCTGTGTTTTTAACGCCTCCTGGCCAGAGTAGCCTATTATCATGCTTATCCTGTTAAGTTCTGTATCCCGTTTGACGCTCTCTCTTACATAAAGCTCGTACTCAACTGGATCCTTAACTGCAAATCCTTCATCAGCCAGAAGGTTTATGAAGTTCACAGCTTTTTTTCTGTAACTTGTCTGTGAATGGACTATTTTATCAGCTTTGTAATCGTAATCCTTTGCATTGAACGTAATTATGTTAATGTCTTCTGCGCTTCCGAGCAAGGCTTTGATGTCTTCAAGAAAAGTTTCCTTGCTCTCGTTTGGCCCTATAACATAGTTGACTTTATAGCCCATCTTTATGTAGTCAGCTATGAACATCTTTCTGAGC
>ERZ1669251.141-NODE-141-length-26670-cov-4.314822_pt1 | contig 26670 bp, 32 predicted proteins | sample MGYA00579294_ERZ1669251 | MGnify/ENA primary metagenome ERZ1669251 (study PRJEB41166, sample SAMN08046056) | hot springs metagenome | biome: hot spring; feature: acid hot spring; material: thermophilic sediment; isolation source: thermophilic sediment from acid...
TGAACCAATAATCATCTGTGTTCCTGGCTCGCCTATTGACTGAGCTGCAACCACACCTACCGGTTCGCCAGGCTGCACCAAATCTTCTTTTAACTCTTTCTCTCTCTTCTCCATTTACTCACTCTTCTGCATTTCGTGTATCCTCTCCTTTATAGGATCAATGCCGTCGCCGCCGTACATTGTCTGGACGAGCTTGCCATGCACATCCCTCACGCTTAAATCATAATCGACATAAAAGTCCTGCAGAGCATTGCTCATCCTCCTGTAAAGATATCCACTTCTAGCCGTGAGCAAAGCCTTGTAAACTTCCGAACCTCTTGAGCCTATAGCGTGCATGTAGAAATCAATAGGGGTCATGCCATAGAGATAGTTAGATACTACAAAACCCCTCGCAGGCGGAGATATATCGCCTGGCATTATGTGAGGCAGTACCCTATTAGTTGAGTAGCCTCTTTTTATTCTTCCTCCAGATTGGGTAGACTGCTGACCAAGGAGCATGTCCATCTGCACTACATTTAATACGCTGCCTCTTGATCCCGCAAACGCCATGAGAACCACGTCGTTGTCTTCCTCGCTGTGTGTGACCACATAGTTGCCAGCAGCATCTCTTGCCACATCGAGCTCCGATATTATTAGCCTCTCGAGAGACTGCTTGAGCGTATAGCCAACAAGTGGCTCAAGCTTTTTCGCCTTGTAGCTTTCTATGAGCTCATTCACCTTTTTGAACGTCCTCTCTATTATGGAAAGCCTTTCTTGCTCTATTTCCTTGCTGACAAGATATTCCTTTATGCCTACTGTTAGACCCATTTTTGTTACAAACGCATCAGCAAGCCTCGAAGACTTGTTGAGGAAATCCCTCACTGCATCTATACCATAATCAGCAGCTATCTTTGCAAGCAGCTTGCTCGCCCTGCCGTATGTGTACTTGTCCATCACCCCCTCTACAAGCTTGCCGTTTACAATTCTGAATGTTTGATTTTTCATCTTCTGCTCGAAGTTGAGCCCTTTTGGCAAAAGAAGTGAGAAGATCTCCTTTCCTGCATAGAGCCCGTTCTTCTCTGGCTTTGGCAATTCATATATTCCGGCAAGCGCAAGCAGTTCGCTTGCCTCGCTTTTTGTAAGCCTTGTTGAATCCTTTGTAAGCAAATACATTCCCGTTATGCCGTCCTCGTTGTTTGTAATTATAGCATCGCCTGTTCTTGGCGAGAAAATCTGGTTAGAGACCCACATTAGATATTTTGCCTCTGCTTGCGCCTCTAAAGTCTGGGGCACATGAAGATTCATTTCGTCTCCGTCGAAGTCTGCGCCATATGGGTGTGTTGTATCAAAATTGAGCCTGAATGTCCTTCCTGGCAGCACCTTGACCCTATGCGCCATTATACTTATCCTGTGCAGCGAAGGCTGCCTGTTGAATATTACTATATCGCCGTCAATAAGCTGCCTCTCCAAAATGTCTCCAGGCGATATTGAGCTTATTGCCTCTTCCCTTGCCCCTTCAACAATCCTTTTCCTCTTTCCGTCTTTTGTTATTATGTCAACAACCATTGGGTATTCTGTCCTTGAAAGCCACTCCTTCGCCTTCTCCATATTCCACTCTGTAACGTAAAACGGCACTGTAAGCCTTTGCGCTACTTCGCGAGGCACCCCGACTTCGTCAATGTCTATGTATGGATCAACAGAAATTACTGTTCTTGCTGAGAAGTTTACCCTCTTTCCGCTCAGATTATATCTGAACCTTCCTTCCTTTCCCTTAAGCCTCTGCGCTAGAGTCTTAAGAGCCCTTCCGCTCCTGTGCCTTGCAGGAGGTATTCCCGGCGCCTCATTGTTGAAGTATGTGGTAACATTGTATTGAAGAAGCTCCCAAAGGTCATCAATAATAATCTGCGGCGCCCCGGCGTTTATGTTCTGCTCGAGCCTCTGATTTATCCTCATAATATCTACGAGCTTGTGCGTCAAGTCATCTTCGCTCCTTTCTCCGGACTCGAGGGTTATTGAAGGCCTCACGTTAACAGGAGGCACAAGCAAGTTTGTAAGTACGAGCCACTCTGGCCTGCTTGTTGCAGGATCTATGCCTAGAAGCTTTAAATCTTCGTCGCTTATCTTGCTGAGCCTTTCCCTTATCTCATCTGGCTTCAGCCTCCTCTCACCCACATAGAAGTATGTCGGTGCTTCGAACTTTATCTTCTCCTGCAATGCACCGCAGTGAGGACATTTCTTTATGCTTCTAAGCCTTTTCAATATCTGGCTCTTCTCATTTGCCTTGTCGGTCTCACCCTCTTCCTCTCCTTCGCTCACCACAATAGTCTTCATTATTTCTCTCAAATCGGCTATCTGGTCCTCATTCAACAAAACCCTGCCACACTCCTGGCAGGTTGACTGCAAAAGCATGTAGATTACTTTTGCGAACTCTGAGTGTATCACCGGCCTGACGAGCTCGATGTGTCCAAAGTGGCCTGGGCAGACCTTCGCCCTTGCGCCACATGTTTTGCAGACAAGCCCAGGGTCTATGACCCCGAGCCTTTGGTCTAGAAGACCACCTTCTATAGGATAGCCGTCCTCGTTGTATGTATCTGGCACAGTAAGCTTTGCCACGCTGAGCTTCCTTATCTGCTCCGGTGAGAGAACGCCAAATTTTATATATTCTATAGCTTCAGCTTGCATAAATATCACTCTTTCAGCTTGATCTTAGGGAAGATATGCAAAGACTTGATCTCGTCAAGCAGGAGCTTGAACGCATAGCTTATCTCCACCTCCTCAAGATCGTTGCTCCCACATATAGGGCATACGTTGACATTCTTTATGTAATCATGGTAGCCTATATTGCCACAGCGCTTGCAGACGAGCACCCTTGTCTTGTCGCTCTGGTCAAGAAGCCTCTCCTTCAGCAAAAGGCTTGCCCCATATCCAACTAACACATCTCTTTCCATCTCTCCGAACCTTAAACCACCTTGCCTTGCCTTTCCTTCTGTTGGCTGGTGGGTCAATATCTGGACAGGCCCCCTGCTTCTTACCTGGAGCTTGTTGCTCACCATATGGTAGAGCCTGTTGTAGTATGCTATGCCTATGAAAAGCTCTGATTTGAAAGGCTCGCCCGTAATGCCATCATAAAGTATTTCTTCGCCATATCTTGCAAAGCCGTGCTGCTCAATAATCTTCGCATAATTTTCTATCCTTGTACTGCCTTTCTCTGCAAACGGCGTTCCGTCTATCTGCTTGCCAGACAAAGCGGCAGCCTTTCCTGCAAGCTCTTCAAGCAAATGCCCGAATGTGAGCCTCGAAGGAATGCTGTGAGGATTAAGCAGCAAATCAGGCACTATGCCATCTCTCGTGAAAGGCATGTCTTCAGGAGGTACAAGAAGAGCGATTACTCTTTTGCCCGTGCCTGCTTGCAAACTTGTCTCCTTTTTCAGGTATTCTTAAGCTTCTTACCCTCACCTTTACAATCTTCGTGGCGCCTGTCGTTTCAGATATAACAACGCTGTCAACGACGCCGCTCTCTCCTGCCTTCAGGGAGGTGGAATCATCCCTTATCTTTTCCTCGAGGCCTGTAGCACCTATGTGCTCCTCTAGGAACCTTGGGGGCGCAACCTTTCCTATAAGCACATCGCCCTCTCCCACCCTTGTTTCAGGCTCGACTATGCCGTCATCGCTAAGCTTTGAATAAGCGCTCTCTCCCATATAGCCTTCGGCTGTTGGCGGAGGTATTTTAAATGAGTCCTTTTGGCCACCAGGATACCTCCTCTCCTCATCTGCATATGTTTTGTAGAACATGCTTCTTCCCAATCCCCTGTCTATTGCTGCTTTGTTTATAACGACAGCGTCAGCCATGTTATAGCCATAATATGTGCTTAGCGCCACAACGAAATTCTGCCCGCTCGGATGCGTTTCTACCTTAGCTGCTTTGTATGGGACTGTGGTTACGAGAGGAACCTGTGGATAAAATAGGACATATGACCTTGAATCGAATCTAAGGTTAAAATTGGTAGCGTAAAGCCCTTCGCTCTGCTTGATGAAGTTCGCGCTCATTGCATGCCTTGCGGCGCTGTTGTGCTCTTGATACGGGCTTGAACCCAATGTAAAACCTAGTATTGAGTCGACATCGACTTCGAGGTGCGTGGTGTTTTCGTTTATCTGACTCTCTTCAAATGCTACGAGGGCGTTTTCCTCTTCTTCTGCATCAAGGTATTCTATTATGCCACGCCTGACAAGGTAGTTGAAGTCTATCTCCTTGTTTTTGAGCTTCTCTAGCAAGTCAGGGGTAAGCTTAGACTTGCCGTTTTCAACGACTATGTATGGCTTTCTCACCCTGCCGACATCTGAATTGACATGAACAACATTCTCCTTTCTTAGGTATGCTACGTTTACTTCACCTGAGATAATACCCTGCCTTCTTGCGCTTCTTATCTCGCTTACATATTTCTCTCCATCTTCGACATAGCCTATGATCCTTCCATTAAGATAAACATAGCATTTTTCATTTATTTTCTTTGCCAAGAGACCACCTAATCCTTCTTTATCCCAAGCTCCTTGAGCTTCTCCTCGGTGAATGCTTCGTCAGCGCCTGTAGTAACCTTCGCCATCATTGCCAGATATTTTGTAAGCCCAACCTCCTGACCTTCTGGAGATTCTGAAGGGCAGATCTTGCCCCACTGCGTACCATGCACATCCCTAGCCCTGAAGTGCGGGTGCTTCTTTGCAAGGGGCGATTTTATTCTCCTGAGGTGAGCAATCGTGCTTACATAGTTTGTTCTATCAAGCACCTGCGAAACGCCAGTCTGTCCCGCTACCCATGTGCCTGTGCCCATGGCATAAAGTATCTTTTCGGTGAGTGTATCGGAGCTCACTATCGTCTGTATGCTCATCCTCCTTCCACGTGCGCTTGTCCTCTCTATCTGGTATTTCACATCCTTTACAAAGAACTTGAACGCGTATGCAAAAAGTTCTTCCATCAGGTCGCCAGCAAGCTTCACCCTTTTGTTAGCATAATGATCTTTGTCATCTTGCCTAAGATATTTGTTCGCAACAAGCGAGGCCCTCTTCATTGCTTCTATAAGGTACTTCGCCTTTGCCTTCCTCTCAGCCGGCTCGATGCCAAGATGCGGCAAAAGATAGTTGTCGAGCACGGTCTCGGCGCGCTTCTTCTGGTATTCTTCCGCTTGGCCAGGTGCCGTTGCCTTGCCTATTGCAAGTATGGCTTCTGATGGCCCCATGTCCTTTGCATCACTTATCTCAAGATTGAAGAGCATGTCGTTCTTTACAACACTGGGCTCTGCCTGATTCAGCATCTCTTGTGGCGTCATGCCGAGCGCCCTTAGAATTAATACTAGATCTGCATTCTTCGGCCCGTTTGGAAAGTTTACAGAAAACTGACCTTTGTGGTTCCTTGTAACTGCGCACCTTGCCCTGAATGTGCCGACTGTGGAGAAGATCTTGCTTGTTACCTCTAAGCCGCCCTTTTCCTTTGCAGTTATTATCCTATTGGGCGCAAGATCCTCAAGACCTATGAGCACGCGCTCTGTTCCTTTTATTATAAAGTAGCCACCCGGATCTTCCGGATCCTCGCCGCTCTTTATGAGCTGCTCCCTTGCCATGCCTTTCATGTGGCAAAGATTGCTCCTTACCATCACAGGCAGCTCTCCTATGAATACCTCTCCGTAAGAGGCCTCCTTTTCTATGCCTCTCACTACAGGTATAAATTCAAGGAAAATTGGCGCGGCATAGGTGAGGTTCCTAAGCCTTGCCTCATTAGGCATTATGCTCCTTCTTGAGCTGTCTGCCTCTATTATCGAGGGCTTTTCAAGCCTTACCCTGCCGAGCTTTAGCGAGAAGTCTTCTATGTTGGGCTGTATTGTTCCCTGCTTGTTTATCACTTTCTGTATGCCGAAGTCAAGGAACCTGTTGAAGCTCTCTATCTGCTGCTGGACTAGTGAGACTGAGCTCAGATATGCTTCGAGTATTTCACTTCCCATGAATCAACCCTTTATCACAAGCCTGTAGTATTCGTACTTGTTCTTTTGCTGGAAGGGCGGGTCTTCTCTATAGATTCTTATAATCTGTCCAGGTTTTGCGCCAAGCTTCTTGGCCTGCGGATCGCTCTCAAATATCTTAGGAAGGTTGTCTTTGTTTAGGCGGAGCTTTTCCAAAACCTTCTTGGCCTCTGCTTCGGTAAGTATCTCATGGATAGGAACTAACACATGTTCTCTCTTTGCGACCAAGGCATCCACCTAAAATAAGCTCTCGCTAAGAATACACATACAGGCTTTAATAATATTGAATAAAAACATTTATAAACATTTAGTTCTGGAATTACTACTACGCATAGTCAGACCTAGCCTATGTACCCAGGCTGCTTATCCTTTTTATCGTCTTTCCTTAGCTCATCCTCTAAGGCTTTTATCTCTGCCTTTGCAATCTGCTCGTATTTGTCGTTGAACTCTTTTATCTCATTGTTTATCTTACCTATCCTTTCTCCCCTTTGGTTGTCTGACTCGCTGGATCTAGCCTTGAGCTCATCTACTATAAGATCGATATAATCTGTTATGCTCCCGTAGCCCAGATTTGAAAATATTTCGTTAATCTCAAGATCAACCAAAACGTCCCTTGCAACATTGCACAAATTCTCTGTTATATCCTTTCCCCACTTTAGTTTTTTGATCATGTTGCTGATGTCCTTCTGCGTGCCCTCCCTAAGCCAGTCTGCCACGATATTTTGGAGCACCCTTTTTTCGAATGTATAATCTATCTCTTCCTCTTCGTCCAAGGCGTCGATTGTTTGATTTATGTTGTTTAGCCTGTTTATTGTCTCATCTATTGCCTCCTCAAAAAGTGCATATACTATCAATAGGGCTTCTTCCTCCCTTTTCAACTCCTTTAGCTTGAAACCTGAGGCTTTGCTCAGAGACGAAACTGCATCAGCAATGCTTTCAGGCGAGAGATAGGTCTTTATAAGATTAGAATCTATTTCTATGTTTTTTATTTTCTTCTCTTTTGGGTCGAACTTAGGGTATGTTACATTTTGTTCTTTGAAGAACCTCACAGCATCTTCGATTATTTTGTTCGTGTCTATTTCCATAAACAACATTTAGATTTAGTATGTATATTTATAAAATATTTTGCAACATATCGTTGGACTGAAGAAATAAGAATAATAAATTATTTTTGCACTATGTAGTGATGTTATGCTTGTAATTGGAATAGAAAGCAGCGCACATACGTTTGGCGTGGGGATTGTAGATGATGGAAAGATCCTTGCAAATGAAAAGTCTTCATACAACGTAGGAAAGGGAGGCATGATACCCGCCAAGGTAGCAGAGTTCCATGTTGAAAATGCGGGCAAGGTGATAAGCACTGCACTGGAAAAGGCAGGAGTAAAATTGAAAGAGATTGAAGGGGTTGGCTATACGAGGGGGCCTGGGCTTGGCCCGTGCTTGCAGGTAGGCGAGCTTGCTGCAAAAACACTCTCCAAGATGCTGAACATACCTATTGCACAAGTAAACCACGGGGTTGCACATATTGAAATAACAAAGCATATTGCTGGGCTAGAGGATCCGCTCGCCCTTTATGTAAGCGGTGGCAATTCGCAGATACTCAAGCTTGCCAAAAAGCCTTACAGGCACTATGCAGTATTTGGAGAAACCCTCGATATTGGCGTGGGAAACATGCTTGATTCTTTTGCAAGGAGCTTGAAGCTAGACCCTGCGTGGGGCTCGAGTGTAGAAAAAGCAGCAATTGGAGGCAAGTACATAGAGCTACCTTATACTGTAAAGGGCATGGATTTTGCATTTACAGGACTCCTTACAAGAGCCACTGAGCTTATAGGAAAGGTAAAAACAGAGGATCTTTGCTACTCAATACAGGAAAATGCCTACGCAATGGTTTGTGAAGCGACAGAGAGGGCTCTCCTTTTGACAAAAAGCGAGGAGCTGTGTGTGTGCGGCGGAGTTGCGCAGAGCAACAAGCTAAAGGAAATGCTCTCATTGGTAGCAAAGGAGCATGGTATAAAATTCGGCTACGCACCTAATGAATTCAACGCTGACAATGGGGCAATGATAGCATACGTTGCTGAAAGGCTTCTAGAAAATGGCTATGCAAGCAAACTTGAAGAATGTGGTATAGAACAAAGGTATAGGATAGAACGTGCGGTGGTGCCGTGAAGCTTATAAGCGAGGGAGCAGAAGCAAAGATATATCTGTGCAACATCTGGGGCAGCAATATTATTGCAAAGGTAAGGCTTGAGAAGGCATATAGGGAGAAGACGCTTGATGAGAAGATAAGGTCTGCCAGAACAAAAAATGAAGCGAGGATACTTTATAGGATGGAGCATGCAGGGGTTGCGGCACCGAGACTTGTTGGTGTGGGAAAGTTTTCGATTTACATGACGTTCATAAAAGGCGCGTTGCTAAGGGATATAAAGAAAAAGAAAGAGATACTTTCCGAAGTAGGAAAGATGCTTGCAAAAATGCATAATGAGGATGTATCGCATGGCGATTTTACTCCGGCAAACATAATGGTATCGAATGGCATGCCTTACGTTATAGATTTCGGCTTGGCAGAGATAACAAAAAGCACAGAAGACAAAGCTATAGACCTACTGCTTATGAAAAGATCGCTGGCTACGGCACATTACAAAGAGCTTGAAACCTCTTATCTAAGATATGCAAAAGAAGGCAAAAAAATAAAAGAAAGGCTCAAGGAGATAGAAAAGAGGGGAAGATACAAGACAAGAACGCTGCAAACAGGTTAGAGCTCGCCAACTCTTCTCTTTTGCGCCCTCTTCAGCCTCTTTCTTCTTTTCTTTACCCACTTCCAGCGCATTCTTCCTTTCTTTTTCCACTTTCTAGGTATACTTCCCATTGAAACACCAAAATATGCAGAGATATATGATTAATGAATTTTTAAATACTTATCTAGCAAGCAGTTATTACTGACACTCTCCCATGAATAAATTCGTGAGGTTCCTTTCGGCTTGTGCCTACTTGGTTTGAAGGTAAAGCCAGCATTATGTTATAAGGGTTTCGATACAAAGAGGTTGCAATCTTCTTACTTACCAGCTTTTCTTTTTAATATTAAGATTTTTATATGTTGAGAGACAAATTTATTCGGTGCTAGAATGCATAAAGGGATAATCGCCTACATAATTATTGGGATATTTATAATTGCAATATTCATCTTGTGGTATCTTCACTGGGGTGTTTCTACAAAACCTACTACAATAGTAAGAACTTCAATTACGACAACAATTCCCAGCAGTACTGCAAATATTACTCTCAAGAATACAACGACTACTATACCAACGACTACAATACCTTCGGGCAGCTGCCTTTCCCCAAACGCCATAGTTCCTTTGTTTAATGGAAATTTTTCTTTGGGAAGCTACGAAGGATGGAACACAACAGGATATGGATTTGGAAACGCGCCTTTGAATATTTCTTGGGCGGACCAGAATACATGCTATTATAATACAACTTGGAGAAATTATAATGGAAACTTCTTTGCTACAACATTCCATTGCGGGCTAGTTATACAGCAGGGCAACCTTACTTCGAAGCCTTTCAAGGTCGTGCTTCCTTACCTGAACTTTAGGATAATTTCTCCATATGACTCGCAGCTTTATGTAGAAATAATAAAGGATGGCAAACCTGTCATTATAGCACACTATAATACATATAATGCGCCAGGAAATATTTATTCTACAAGCCAATTCGAGAATGCAAGCATACCTCTTGCAATGTTCATGTGCCAGAATGTAAGTGTCAGAGTGGTTGCTGATGTCGTTGGCACTGTAGTCAATAGACTTGATTATATAGCAGTTGGTGATTTTTACCAGAGCCGCATCCCTGTTGAGACACCGGGCATCGTCGTAAACCAAAGTATAGTTTAAAGTAGGAGACTATGCGTATTTATAATACTCTTGGGCGCAAGGTCCAGACCTTTAGAAGCATAAAGAAAGGTAGTGTGGGACTTTATACCTGCGGCCCAACTGTTTATTGGTTTGCACATATCGGAAACATGCGCACTTACATACAGGAAGATATTTTAAAGAGAACCCTTATTCACAACGGCTACAATGTAAAGCACGTGATGAATATAACAGATGTGGGGCATTTGGTTGGAGATGCAAGTATAGGTGAAGACAAGATAAAGCTTGAGGCAAAGAAAGAGCACAAAAGTGCATATGACGTGGCGCGCTTCTATGAAAATGCCTTTGTAAAGGATCTCAAAAGGCTTAACGTGATAATGCCTGATGTAATGCCAAGGGCGACAGAGCACATTAAAGAGATGCTTGAGCTTATAAAAAAGCTTGATGAAAAAGGCTACCTTTACAAAGTCTCAACAGGAATTTATTATGATACATCAAAGTTCAAGAGATACGGCGAGCTTACAGGAATGAGCTTTGAACAGCTAAACAAGTACCTTAAGGCCGGAGCCAGGGTGGAGAGGGCTGCAGGGCTTAGGAATATAACCGATTTTGCTGTATGGAGATTTGCAAAAGAAGAAGAAAAAGAGATGGTTTGGGATTCGGAATGGGGTCGCGGATTCCCTGGCTGGCATATAGAATGCAGTGCGATGAGCATGAAATATCTTGGCGAGCATTTTGACATCCATTGCGGAGGCATAGACCACATACCAATCCACCATACAAACGAGATAGCCCAGTCTGAGGCAGCAACAGGAAAGAAGTTTGTAAATTATTGGGTGCACATCGCATTTCTTACAGTAAACGGCATGAAGATGGCGAAGTCGCTTGGAAATGTATATACAGTGCAAGATATTGTTGATAAGGGCTATTCCCCGATTGCACTTAGGTTTTTCCTGCTCTCAAGCCACTACAGGAGCCAGCAGAACTTTACGTTTGAGGCCCTAGATAATTCAGCAAAGACTCTCAACAGCATATACAACTTCCTAAGAAATCTTAACGCGATAAAAAGGGGTGGAGAAGAGGACAAGGAAGCGGCGCAAGAGCTAAAGAAATGCCGCAAGGAGTTTTTTGACGAGATGAATAATGACCTTAATACTCCAGGGGCGCTTAAAGGCATGCATGCCCTTATAAGCTATGAAAATAGGCGCATTGGCGAGGATAAGGTCACTGCAAGCGAAGCCAAGCACGCAATAGAGATTATGCTTGATTTCGATTCAATACTTGGCCTAGAATTCAGGAGGGAACTTGAAGAAAAGAAATTGCCCGAAGAGGTAGCAAAACTTATAGAAGAAAGAGAAGCTGCAAGGAAGGAAAGAAATTTTGAAAAAGCAGACTCAATAAGGAAAGAGATAGAAGAAAAATACAACATAATAATAGAGGACACAAAGGAAGGCGTCAAGTGGCATTATAAGTAGGGTCTTCACCCTCTTTCTTCTCATCTTCTGGTGATATATCGCCTTCTTCTGTGCTTTCGCCTACGCTTTCTTCTTGCACTGTACTTTTCCCCCCTCTTTTTTGCTGCTTTTCGAGTTTTGCATTCGCAAAGAGGCTTTCTACATCTTCTATGCTTTGTGACTCTATCCATGATTTTATGTAAGTCGCAATGTTTCTTAGGGGTTTTGAGTATCTGTCGGTAAAGGAGTAGGCATTGTTCTCGTGCTTTAGTATGCCAACTGTTACCCCAAAATCAAGGTAGCGCTTCCATGTCGCTATAGGCAGCTCTTTGCCACAATCCTTTAGCCTAAGCTCGCCATGCTTCTTTACTTCGGTGAGGGCTTTTGCAAACCTATATGCCTTTGTGTCATTTTCAAAATAGATTTTCGCAAGCTCCCTCACACTTGGGTTCTTCATCTTCTCCTTGAGCGGAGCATCTTCAAACTCCCAATATTTGATCATAAAATCAGTATTAATAGGTTGCACAATTATAAAAGTTTATTTCTCAACTATGGTGATGAAGTCGCCATCTTTCAATACGTGCCCTTTCCCAACCTTCTGGTTCCTAAATTTGGCACTAGGTCCTGTTATGTATGCAAATTTCATTGTGTTTGCAATATCCGAATGTATTTTCCTTGCGGCATCCAAGACAGTACTCCCTTCTTTCAGTATCATAAGTTCCCCTTTGTCTTCGCTCGATTTGGGTTTGAGGTAAACCCTGATCAATTTGAGGCTCAAGAATATCTCTTCCTTTAATTTTTCAAGATTAAATTCGTTAAGTGCGCTTATGGGCACAACCTTTATCTTATTTTTCTCTTCAATAATTCTTGCTATGGAGTTGTAGTCGCTTAAAAGATCGACTTTATTTAGAACTATTATTGCATCAATGTAGATTGAGCCTGATGCAGCTTCTATTATGTCACCAAGCGTTGAATTTTCAAGAAAAACTATATTTGCATTATATATTCCGAATCCTTCTAAGACTTCTTTTATTTCCTTCTCGTCTGGTATGGCGTGACCATTTGATACTATCATTATGCCTCCGCTTGCCTCTTCTTCTATTTTTAGCTTAGGGCTTCCTATCTTGATTCCGAGTAAAGAGAGTTCCTTTATCAGGGTATCAAGTTTGGCATAGTCTGTCGCATCGAGGATGATGAGCAGAAGATCCGCAACGCGTATGGCGCTTGCGACTTTGCTACCTTCCCCTTTTCCTTCATGGGCGCCTTCTATAAGCCCAGGTATGTCGAATATCTGGATCTTTGCACCTTTGTACTCGAGCATGCCTGGTATCAGATTGACTGTTGTAAACGCATAGTTCGCGATCTTTGAATCCACGCCAGTAAGGACTTTAAGCAGGGAGGACTTTCCTGAATTTGGGAATCCGACCAATGCTACTGTCGCATCTCCGGATTTCTTGACGCTGAATCCAACTCCATGCTTCTTCTTCCTTGACTTAAGCGCCCTATTTATCTTTGCTATCTTTGCGCGAAGCAGGCCGAGATGCTTGTCAGTGGCCTTGTTGTACTTTGTATTTGAATACTCTTCTTTCAGTTCTTCAAGCTTTTTCTCAAGCTCTTCGCTCTCCATGTAGCTCCCAAAATTAGATTAAAGTAAAAATAAATTTACTGCGATATACCGCATTGGATATTCAATTTAAATATTTGAACAAATAATATTAAAAACATTTAGAAGTGAATGAAATGGTAAAGAAAACAAAGGGAAAGAAAAAGAAGAGGTAAGTAAGTTTTGTTGTTTTGTTTTTTTGCTATTGTTTTGTAAAGTCTAATCCTTTGAATTTTGATGCTATTCCTTTGTAATTTCTATCGTTCTGGAAGACATTAAGAAGCTTTTTCATCTTGGCAAAGTCGCTGAGCAATTCCCTCACATCTTTCTCTGTTGTGCCACTTCCTTTCGCGACGCGCCTTATTCTGCTTGAATCGTGCATGAGCTTTTCATTCCTTCTTTCTTCGGTTGTCATAGAAGAGATTATTGCCTTGTATTTCTTCATCTTCTCTTCGCTCTGACTTATTACTTCTTTCGGTGCATCGACGATTCCAAGCATGTTGAGCATATTCTTGAGCGGACCCATTTTTGACATTGCCTTTAGCTGGGTATAGAAAGTCTCGAAGTTGAGCTCCTCTATGTTCGCTTCTTCGGGCTTTATGTTTGCTTCTTTTATCGCCTCCTGCACAGTAGATACAATCCCCTCTATATCTGGAATTCCGAGAAGCCTTCCGACAAACTTGTTTGGATCATATAATTCCAGTGCATTTAGTTTTTCTCCTGTGCCGATAAACGTTACCCTTGCATTTGCCGCTGCAACTGCACTCAGGGCGCCTCCACCCTCTCCTGAGCCATCAAGCTTTGTTATTATTACACCATGTATCTTTACTGCATCATCGAATTCCTTCGCCTGCTTGCTTGCAACTTGACCTATGTCCGCATTGACCACAAGAAGCTTCTCATCAGGCTTGAATGCATTTGCAACGCGCTTGAGCTCTTCTGTAAGCTCTTTGTCCAAAGCGTTTCTTCCGCTTGAATCACAAATCAATATTTTCCTGTCCTTTAGCGCCTCTACCCCAGCCTTTGCTATCTTCGCGGCATCCTTCTCCCCCTTTATACCAAAAAATGCGACGCTTGCCTGCTTTGCAAGCATTTCTAATTGCTCATATGCTGCAGGCCTTGAGACATCGCAACATATAAGACCTGCGCTTAGTCCGCGGTCCTGGTAAAACTTGGCAAGCTTTGCTGCTGTGGTAGTTTTTCCAGAACCATAGATGCCAAGCAATAAGATCCTTTTCGGCTTTATCTCTGGCTCATATTTTGAGCCCATGAGCCTTACGAGCTCCTCATAGACCTTGTTTAGTATGAAGTCTTTTTGCGATACGCCGGGAGGCACCTCTTCGTGAAGCGCGGCATCTTCTATCCTTTTTGTAAGCTCAAAGACTAGTTTTACATCTACGTCTGCGCTCAAAAGCGCCTTCTGGAGCTCCTTGTTGAATTCCTTTATTGTCTTTGAATCTATTATTGTCGCGCCTTTGAGCTTGGCGATTGCCTTCCTTAAACCTTCTCCGAGGTCCATTCAATCAACAAATAGGGGAAATCAAATCGAATTAAATATAAATAAGTAAGCTATAAATTTATATCTTATAAGAATAAATAGAGGGCTCGTAGCTCAGCCTGGTTAGAGCGGCGGTCTTATAAGCCGTAGGTCGAGAGTTCGAATCTCTCCGGGCCCACTCTCAATCCCAGAGCTCTTTGAATTCCTTGTTGCTGAAAAGTATTTCTTTTAGCTCCTTTGCAAGCTGCGGATCATTTCTTCTGAGCCATTCAAGAAGAAGCGAAGCATGCTCCTTCTCATCGTCCCTGTTGTGCGCAAGAATTTCCTTAAGGGACTTGTTTTTGCTCGCACTTATCCTCTCGTCATAGTACATTATTGCCTGCAGTTCTTCAACAAGCGACTGCCTCGCCCTGTTTAGATCCTTTGTCTTCTCATCAACATTCTCTTCGTACATTAAAATCACCTCAGCTTTCCATATAAGGAGCCAGATAATATGTTATTACGGCGTCGCCGATGTTATAGCTCATCTTTATCGGCTCATCAGTCTTGAGGGACATGCTTATCGAATTTCCAACAGGGCAAGACTTTACCATGTTTTCGAGATACTCTAGATTGAATGTTGCGTTTGCTGCTTTTTGGGCTTCGAGCTTCTTTATCACGCTGCCGTCAGGCTCATGTATTTCTTCTAATTCTCCGGAATCGCCGTGCGCCGTTATTGTGAAATTTTCCTTAGCTGCTTTGAATGAAATGTAAGATGAGATGAGGTTTGCATCTTTTATTATCTCTTTGAGTGGCTCACCAGCAACTTCAACATTTGCATCAAACTGCACGCTTGGCTCCTTCTCGACATTCTTTCTCACGTCTATAAGCGGCAACTTGTACCTTCTTCTCACGCCCTTGCCTATGAATTCCATAAGAAGCTTGGAATCCGAATCCTTCATCACCAATACCTCGTCGTCCCTTGCCCTTGACAAAACCTTGCCCAGGTTTTCTATGTTGAGCCCTATGCTCGTGGGCTTTTCGACATCGAATTTAGAGAACGCCTTGCTGGGCATGAAGAACGAGACCATGCTTATGCCGCTAGGGTCCATCGCCTTTAGGCTTATACCCTCTTTTGATATGTTGAAAGAGCCTTCGTCAATAAGGCTTACTATTGATTCGACGCAGTCGCGCCAATATTTGGCGTTATCTATTTTTATTTCAAACATAGAGACCCCCTTAATAGATATAAGAATGAAAAAGCTTATAATTATACATTATCTTCTTGAGAAGAGAAAGAAAAATATTATCATTAGGATGATTATGACTATTGCGAGTATTTCAACAGCCATGACCATAGTTGTTGAAGTGCCAAATGCAATGGGTATGGGCCCTATCAGTATCATGCCTGCTGCATTTGCGTTCGTATTCTTGGAATTCATGTTCAGAATCGTGTAGATAAAGAGCGCGGCGAATCCTGCCATGACAAGGAGAATTCCTATAAAAGCTACATAGGCATACATAATATAAATTATACATGAAATAAAATAAAAAATATAGTCTTGGTTTGATGATAGGGATCTTTTATTCTACCCAAGATGTGGCTTCGCTTAACATGGCAAGTTATTTGAAGGAAGAATACTCCTTCAGGGAGAGCTCAACAAACGGCAGAAGATGCTTTTCTGATGGCAAAGCATGCATTTTTGAGACAAATAAATCGCTTCTTGAGTTAGATAACTTAGATGAATATGGCTTGGATTTAATTTATTTCCTTAGCAAGCACAGCAGCGCACAAGGCATCTCTGCATTTACAACACACCCGACAGGCAATTGGACAAATGAAGCTAGGCTTGGAGGCAAGCCTTACGAACTCTCATATTCCGCGCCGTTGGAGATGCTCGAATTGCTGAGAAACTTGAAAAAACCCAATGTAGACGGGATTGAGGTAAGCTATGAGGCAACGCATCATGGCCCTTTGCTAAAGACCCCCTCTCTTTTTGTTGAGATAGGCGGAAACCCATCAACAATAGAGAACAAAGAGTATGCCAAGATCGTAGGCAAAGCCATGCATGATACTCTTTATAAAAATGATATAGAGTTCAATAAAGTGGTCATAGGTATAGGAAACACCCATTATCCAATGAGGTTCACCAGGCTTGCACTTGAGAAAGGCTATGCATTTGCACATATGATACCAAAATACGCAATAGAAGACAACGGCAGCAACTTCTTCATGCTTGAGCAAGCGATGGAGAGATCAAAGGACAAGGTTGAAGGTGCAATAATAGATTGGAAGAGCCTAAATTCTGAGGCGAGGAGCAAGGCTATCGCAAAACTAAATGAATTGGGGCTGGATTATGAGCGCGCTTAAATTTGTCTTGTTTGCTTTATTCATTGCATTCTCAAGCAGTGCCTATGCCCAGTATTGGTTCCAGTTCGGCGCAAGAAGCGGCAATAGTGCATCGATGAACAATGGTGCAAGCGTGCAGATAGAGACAATAACGCCACAAAATATAAGCGTGGGCTCGCTGGGCTTCTGGGTTGGAGAGATACTCTCGAATGGCGCATTCCTGCAGTGCGGCTACCTTATAGAAAATGCGACAGGCAACTATCCTAGCCTATGTACGCAAAGCGGGTGCACGAGCTACCAGGAGCTCAAGGCAGGCGATGCGGAGTGGTTTTACGAATACTTTCCGCCAAACTACAATGGGGGTTTTCTTGGTGGCATAGGACCTGATGGCTCTGCCGGAATCAACGGAAGCGTGCACACTTACAGCTTTTACTCAATAGGCAATACTTGGTATTTTACATTTGATGGAAAGGTTATTGGAAGCGCAGACCTTGGAACAAGCACATCCGGGGCAGAGGTGCCAGTCGCATTTGGCGAGGTGGCGAACACAAGCAGCAATAATGAGTATGTAAAGGATGTAATCTTCGAAAACCTGAGCTCATACAAATATGGCCTGTGGTTTCCTGCTGCTGCTGGCTACGCTTATGTAGGCTACGGCTCAGGGAGCGAGAAGAATCTAAGGAATCCGTATGGCATAAAGGAGATAGGCAATAGGGTAAATTATTTCGAGGCAGGCTCTGGCCTCCCACAGCCTATGAATGGGACGCAGCTTTGGAGCCTTGGCTATTATCTTACTATAAAATCGGCATTTGGAAACCTCAATTCCACAATGGGCTATATTGCCTACTCAAGCGCTTCGATTAGTGCGCCCCGATATGTATATGTTTCGCCTGATACAAGAGAAGTATTTTCCGGATGGGTTGGCAAGGGCATCGGCTCATATACTGGGCCTTTGAATTACAGCGAGATAAGCATGAATAGCAATATAACTGAGACTGCCCAATGGAAGAGCGAATATCTTGTTAATATAACCTCGCCCTATGGCACTGTAAGCGGAGGAGGCTGGTATGCAAACGGAAGCACAATAACATACAGTATTTCTGCGCCCATTATTTATCAGAACAGCACAACCAGGGTTGTCTTTCTGGGCTGGAGCAACGGCAATAAAAATCTCACAGGCAAGCTTATGGTGAACAAGCCGATAAACCTCCAAGCAATCTGGGCAAAAGAATACCTTGTCTCTGCCAAAACACCATATGGAAATGCAACTGGGGCAGGATGGTACAGGGAAAATACCCTAATAACATTGGACGTTCCCATGACAGTAATAAACCAAACATCTAACGAGAGGATGGCTTTCTACAGCTGGAGCAACGGCAATGAAAGTCCAACGATAAGGTTATTGGTAGACAATCCAATCAATATAAGTGCAGAATTTAAGGAAGAGTACCTTATAACACTTGTTGGAGAAAACGCCTATGGCGAGCCGGTAAATGTACAAGAATTCGCCGTTAACGGAGAGCCGACGAATGGGACGCTATTCCTGTTTGCCGGGCAAAGCTCAAAGATTGATTATGCCCTTTACAAAGGAGTAAAAATTCCTTCTGGCATGATAATAAATGTGTCGCGCCCAGGCACTGCCGCTGTACCGCTTGAGATTTACAATGTAAATATTAGAACAAATGATATCTTTGGCATGCCTGTAAATGCTTATGCAAAGCTCAGCTTTTCAAATGGCAGCACCATAGAAGAAAATACAAACGGCAATCTTTCACTTGTGAATGTACCTTATGGCTATGTTAACGCAAGTATATCTTATTTGGGCATAACGCAACACGCACTTCTATTAAAAGGTGCTGGAGCTACACTGATTTTCTTTTCTATAACAGACGCTGCAGTGGTTGCGGCAATAATTGTAATAATTGCCCTTTCTTACGTAGTCTTAAAAAGGAAATTTAAGGAAAAGGTAGGAAAAGAAGCAGGTGAAGAAGCTGAGAGCGGCGGGAAATAGATAATAATTTATGTGTTAGGATACATATTATTATTGTGGTAAAGTGAGGGTTGCGATCTTTGTACCTCCGAAGGATTTCAGGGATGAGTCGCTCTCTATGGTAAAGCTTCTCCTTGACAAATGGAAGGTAGAGAGTGTTATAACGAGCTACACCACAAAAGAATGCGTAGGCAGGCATGGGGCTGTATATATGCCAGGTATAAACGCCGCAAAGATAGACCCAAACGAGTATGATGGATTCATACTTATTGACGGTGAAGGGATAGAATCTTACAAGCTCTACGACTTCAGACCGCTGCTTGACCTTATAAGGAGGTTCTACGATTCAAAGAAAATCATAGGGGCTATAGGAAACGCAATAAAGGTAATAGCGAGGGCGAACATAATTACAGACACGAAGCTCTCCGCTCCTGTGGATGAGGAAATGCAAAGGCTCCTAAGGATTTATTATGGAGTAAACTCACCTATGGAGGTAGAGTTTGACAAAAATATAATAACCGCCAGAAATCCGGAGAATGCTGAGCCTTTTGCACAACTCTTCCTGGAAAAGATAGGGGCGAAGTAGCTATTTGCAAACCACCCGCGAGTGGAAGGGAATGGGTTTTACGCCATATTTAATAAAATATATGATTCTCTGCGCCACATTCGCACTTATATACAACAAACCTCTTTGAACTTGCCAGCACAACGCTGCAGTTTATCCCGGGAACAAGAAAGTTGTTGCACTTCTTGCATATCCTTTCCTTCATCTCCCTAGGTATTTTCACCTTGTAGTGCATGCTTATTCTCCTTGCGAGAAGCACATACCTTTTAGAAAGTGCCCTTGAGAGCTTGGTGTTCTTTTTTGCCATTTCCTCGGCTAGCCCCAAAAGCCTACTTATCCTGTAGCTTGCGATCTCTTTTACCAGCTTGTTGTCAATGGGCATAAAAACTAACTCAGATAGGATTTTTTCACTTGTTTGCTGCTTTACCTTTTCTTGTTCTTGTTGTAGCTCAGCCAGCCGTTGTATGCTGCCGCGTCCCTGTCCTTAAGCCTTTTCAAAACCTCGTTCTTTATCTCGTCTGTAGAGACGGCGCTCCTACTAGCAAAGGTATTCTCAACCTCCTTTGCTATCGCCCTTGCATTCTCTAGATTTCCCCCTGCCTTCACTACCGCCACGACGATCTTTTCCCTTACAAAATCCTCCTCCCTACCATCCCTCTTTTTTACTTTCATATTCTCATCCAAGCACGGCCCAGATAGCTTATTGATAAAAGGCAAAAAAAGTATATATCTCTTTGCTCGTTTGCAATGGTGTTATATATTTTTATTCCTATTTTTAATCATGCAGAATGAAGCACTAGAGATAGCATACAAATACCCGTTTTCTGAGGAGGCGAAGGAAATAGTAAAGGAGCTGCCAAGCGCAAACAGGATAGAAGAAAAATATCTTGAGCTTGGGAAGATCAGGCTCGAGGAGGCGCTAAGCAAAGGAGTCATAGAATTTAGCGAGGCGTCTTCAGAAGAGCTTAAAATAAATTATATTGTAAGCTATGTATATGCGCGCATGCTTGCGAGCGCACTTGGGCAAGCTGCTACAAGCAAATTCTCGCTGGCAGAGGCAAGGCGGGTTGCAAATGCGCTTAGCTCTGAAAGTATCGAAAACATAAGGCACATCGGCATGGAGCTCGGCATGAAGATAGAGCAAAATGGTGACCTGTTTGCAATTCCTTTTGGCCCTTACCTAGAGAATGCGCCTAAAAACGATGAATACCTGCTTATACATCAGCGATTGAGAAATGGAATTGTATACATAGAAAGATACAAGCTTATCGGAGTACTTGAAAACGCTTCGCGAAAGGCCATAATGCAGGGCTTGCCAATTCCAAGAAAGGACCTTCCGAAAGAGGTTATAGAATTTTCAAAAGGGATAAAGGCCCCTGCAGGGGAGATAAGGGTAAGGCCAGATACAAAGGGAAGGTATGCCTGGATAGAAAAACTTCTTACACACCCCTTGCCAGATTTCAGGCATAGGGTGGTAAACCTTATACTGGCCCCATATTTTGCAAACGTAAAGGGCATGAGCGAAGATGAGGCGGTAAAGGTCATATCCCAGTATATAGATCGGTGCAAGGAGATAAATCCGAATACAAGGGTGAGCGAGCCTTATATTGCATACCAAGTAAGATATGCGAAGGCCAAGGGCCTAAAGCCCCTCTCTATCGAGAAGGCGAAGGAGATGCTTGCTGGAATTATAAATTTTGATGAGTTGGGTTGATGATACACACCCTTTGCTACATATGTGGCAAGCCTGCGAAGCACACATGCAAGCTCTGCGGCAGGCACGTATGCGACGAACATTATGACAAGAAGACAGGGCTTTGCACAAACTGCCTGCTGGGAAGAAGAATAAGTTAGTGGAAAAGCTCTACAAGGAAATCTGTGGCGCCAGTGCCTTTTGGAAAAGCCTCGCCATTAGGGGCCTTTACAGGAAGCCCAACTTCGTTTGCAACCCTTAACAGCTCGCTCGTATCAACAATTCTTTCGGTTGCAAGCTCATAGTACTTTACGTTGCCCGCATTGGCTTCCTTTACAGTGAATGTGAGCTGCTGGAGCATGCCACTTCTTCTTACCCTTATCTTTATGCTTCCTCTCCTTACTATCTGCATAGCCAGATCGCTTACCATAAAATCAGCAAAATTATAAACAACTATTAAATAGGTATATTATGTTATTATAAATATGCTTTCAAACTATGTAACCTTATTTATATTTGCACTCTTTTCGATCTTTGTACCCGCTGCTATGCTGCTTGCCTCAAAAGTGCTTGGCCCTGAAGAAGAGCACAATCCCATAAAGGACTCAAATTATGAGAGTGCAGAAATACCTATAGGGCATGAGACAAGCATAATGCACGAGTATCTCCACTACTTTACGATTTTTGTAGCATTTGAGATAACGCTTGCATTTGCGCTCCTCTGGGCTTTCACGGCCAGAGCAGTTGGCTATTGGCAAGACATAATAATCTCAATTCTTTTTGTATTTTCAACACTGCTTGCAATAATAAGCATAGCCCTTGCAAAGGTGAAATGATGGATGATAAATTCATAAATGCAAAAAAGGAAATGGAGCAGCTTGTTGTAGACTCACTTAAAACTTATAAGGCTCCTACAGGTGCCTTCTTCACGAACCTAAAGAAGGCTACAAAGGCCATAGCAAACGGCACAGTAAAGTGGTCGAGAAAAAATTCGCTTTGGCCCATGCAGTTTGGTCTTGCATGCTGCGCGATGGAGCTTATGGACTTCGGCTCTGCGAGAATAGATGCTGAAAGGAAGGGCTACCTCCTCTTCAGGGGCACGCCAAGGCAATGCGACGTAATGATTGTTGCAGGATGGGTAACCAAGGCCGTTGCTCCAGAAATTAAAAGACTTTATGAGCAAATGGCAAAGCCCGGGTACGTTATAGCATATGGGGAGTGTGCTGTGAGCGGTGGCCCGTGGTGGGAAAGCTACAACATAATCAAAGGTATAGACCAAATACTGCCAGTAGATGTTTATGTCGCTGGCTGCCCCCCAAAGCCTGAGAACCTGTTTGAGGCACTTATGAAACTTCAGGAAAAGGTAGGTGGTAAGGTTGAAGATTGAGAAAGATAATCTGCTTGACAAGCTCAGGGAAGCTCGCAAAGGGGGCTTTGACTACCTTGTCAAGATTACCGCAGTCGACTATCTAGACCACTTGGAGGTAATATACTTTCTAAGGAACATGTCAAACAAAAAGGAGGAGAACATAAGGGTAGAGATCAAAAACGGCGATGCTCTGCCGAGCATTGTTGAGATATACAAGGCCGCAGATTTTTACGAGAGGGAGCTCAGTGAGATGTTTGGCATCGAGATATTAGGGAGAAAAATAAACAGGCTCCTCTTGGAAAAGTGGGACGGGATTGATGCACCTCTAAGAAAGAGCTTCGTATGGGGCTCGGCATACAAAAGTGATTGAGTGCTCACAAAAATAAATGTAGGGCCTATACATCCAAGCACGCACGGTGTGCTCAGGTTAGTTGTGACGCTAGATGGCGATACGATTGTAAATGTGGAGCCACACATAGGATTTCTACACAGAGGCGTTGAGAAGCTGGCTGAGAATAGGATGTATATGCAGAACGAGAGCTATATGGAAAAGATAGATTATGCAGCCCCAATGGCGTACAGCGACCTTTATGTTGCCGCCTTGGAGGAGGCGATGGGCATACAGACCAAGGAAAGGGCTAAGTATGTGAGGCTTATTCTCCTCGAATTCCAGAGGATAGCTAGTCATTTGCTCTGGCTTGGAACCTTCTGCAACGACCTTGGGCAGATGTTCACGATGTTCATGTGGACAATGAAGGACAGGGACCTTATACTGAACCTCCTGCAAGATGTTACGGGAAGCAGGATGTTCTATGTGAACATGAGGCTGGGCGGTGTTTCTATTGACTTGCCACCAAATTTTGAGGAGCATGCAAAGAAGCTCCTAGACTACCTTGAAAAGAGGCTCAAGGAATATGAGGTTTATCTTGAGAAAAACCCTATATTCATTGAAAGAACAAAGAATGTTGGAACTTTAAAGAGAAATGATGCGATAGAGCTTGGAGTTACAGGGCCTGTGCTAAGGGCTTCAGGAGTCAATTTCGATGTAAGAAGGGATTATAGTTACTATGTTTATGATAAGCTACACTTTATTCCACAGGTGCAGACAAGAGGAGATGTTTTTGCAAGGTACAGGGTAAGGATGCTAGAGATGAGGGAGAGCATAAAGCTCATAAGGGATGCACTCAAATCTATGCCAGAAGGAGATGCGCTGGGCATGCCTGTAAAACTCATCTCGCCTCCAGTAAAGGAAAGTGAGGTAAAGGTAAGGAGAGAACTTCCAAGAGGCGAGGGTATGATTTTCATGGTCGCTGACAAGCAAAGGCCCTACAGGCTCTCAATAAGGGCGCCGGCATTCATAAACCTCTCCTCGCTGAGGCAGATTGCAATCGGCGAGAGATATGCAGATTTGTTCGCGATACTTGGAAGCCTCGACTTGGTGATGGCCGATGTTGATAGGTAATGCTTTGATTTTATCAAATGGCATAGCAAGACTGATAATAGAGGTAATTGTAATATTCATATTCATCGTTTTCTTTGACTACATGTTCGGCTGGCTTGAGAGGAAAACTATTGCAAAGGCCCAATTTAGGCATGGGCCCACCTATGTGGGCAAATTCGGCCTTTTCCAAAACCTTGCAGATATTATTAAGCTTCTCGCAAAGGAGAATGTAATGCCCAGCACAGCTGATAGGCTTGTCTTTTCTGCAGCTCCTCCCCTTCTTCTCGCATTGATAATCTTTCTTGTTTACATGCTGCCATTTTCAAACACACTAGGAATAAGCATAAGCTTAGGCTTGCTTGCCGTGTTTGTACTTCTTTCCTTTGCGCCGTTGATGCTCTTCCTTATAGGTGCATCCAGCGGGAATAAGTTTTCAGCGATAAGTGCACAGAGGTCTGTTATAATGTCCCTCAGCTATGAGATTCCGTTGCTCCTTGCTGTAGCAGGCGTTGCATTATATGCTGGAAGCTTCAACATAACAAATATAGTAAATCTGCAAGCGCATATGCCATTTATTGTTCTAATGCCGATAGGATTCTTTGTCTTTTTCGTTGCGATGCTTGCCGAGCTTGAAAGGCCGCCATTCGACTTGAGGGAAGCTGACAGTGAGCTCATAGCAGGATGGCTTGTTGACGTCGGCTCGCCATATTATGCAATTGCACTCTTTGTCGATTATACGAGAATGTTCCTCGGCTCCCTCTTGATTTCACTCCTCTTCTTGAGCGGATGGATAGGCCCATATTTGCCACAAGTTATATGGCTTCTCATAAAGGCATTTATAGTTGCGATAGTTATAGTTGTTATAAGGGCAACAACAGTAAGAATGAGGATTGATAGGCTCATGAGATTCGGGTGGTTCTGGCTCCTACCTCTTTCAATCTTTAATATTATATTAACATTTTTATTGTTTGTAAGGTAAGAATATGCTAAGGCCTTTGATAAAGACTATAGGGGCTCTTGGAAAAGAGAGATTTACAACGAAGTTTCCCGAAGAAAGGGAGATACAGCCAGACAACTACAGGGGCCTTCATAGGCTTGACATAGAGACATGCATAAGCTGTGGCGCATGCGAGAGAATATGCCCAAACAAGACAATAACTATGGTTGATGCGAATACGGAAAGAGGGAGGAGAAAGCTTCCGCAGATAGACCAGGAAAGGTGCCTCTTCTGCGGGCTCTGCGAAGAGGTTTGCCCAACGCACTGCCTTGTACTGACAAAAAATTATGAATTGACTGCCAATGACAGGAGGCATTTTATAAAGAGGCCTGAAGAATTGAGGTGAAAAACATGCTCGTCGAACTGACAATGTTTTTTGCAGTTGGGCTTTTTACGCTAGGCTCGGCTTTCCTCATATACGTATCAAAATCCATAATGCGCTCAGCCATATCGCTAGCGCTTACATTCTTCGGCGCCTCACTTGCGCTGCTCTTTGCGAACCAAAGTATATTGGCACTGCTCCAGCTGTTGATTCTTGTTGGGGGCCTTTCCACATACATGATCATTGCCTTCTCTTTTGAGAAAGGCAGCAAAAGAAATGCAAGCCTTGCATACTTCTCGGTTCTTGCCATAGTTGTTATTTTGTCGTTTATTCTCATGCTCTTGCCAATAGGCGAGAGCGGAACGCCTGTGCACAATGGCTTCCTCATGAGCTTCGAAAGCCTTGAGGAGAGTTCGCCTTACATACTTTATATTATTGCATTTCTCCCATTTGCTGGAGCTATTGGGAGTATATTGCTCATAAAAAGGCTTGTGGGAAAGATACTATGATTTTGCTACTTTATCTAAGCGCTGCCCTGCTCGGCATTGGCGTAGCTGGAGTTATATCCAGCAGGAACATAATAATCACAATTTTCTCGATAGAACTTATGCTTCTTTCAAGCATAGTCATGCTTGCTTATGGCATGGAATATAAACAAGGCGCAGCCGGAGCAGAAATGATTCTTGCTATATGGGCTGTGGCTGCGCTTGATGTAATTGTACTAGTTGCACTATACCTTATACTCAAACCAGCAGGCTCGTTCGAAATAAAGAGGTTTTCAGAATTGAAGGGATAGTATGATTGCTTTCGTTGTATTGCTGCCTTTCCTCGTTGCTTTGCTAGTTGTATCATTGCTTAAAAACGGCAAACTTATAGCGTATGTATCGATAGCGGCAAGCCTTATCGGCTTGGCCATGCTGCCATTTGTAAGCCTTGGTAGCTACTCTATAAACTGGTTCAATGTTGGTGGGGCGGAGATAAGCTTGATGAGTTCGATATCTGAAATAAATATCTTGCTTCTTATATTGGTCCTTGGTCTCGCTCCATTCATATATACTTATTCGCTTGGCTACTTCAAGGAAAAGTCCTCGCTAAAGAGGTATTATGTAGAAATGCTTGCCTTTACATTGGCAATGGCAATGTTTGCAATCTCTGGAAACTTTATAACTTTTTTTGTTGCGTGGGAGTTCCTGAGCGTGACAAGCTATCTCCTTATAGGATTCTGGTACACTAAAGGCAGCGCATCCGAAGCGGCGAGAAAGGTTATAACAATCGTCTTTATTGGAGACATCGCCCTCATTGCCTCTATAGCCCTCTTTTGGAATGCATACAATACATTCACCTTTTCAAACATAATTAGTGAGACTGGAAAAGGCGCAGAGCCCATCGTGGCTACGATTCTTCTCATTATTGCTATCTTAACCAAATCTGCACAGTTCCCGTTCCATGAATGGCTTCCTGATGCAATGGAAGGCCCTGTTCCTGTATCTGCCTATCTGCTGTCTCTTATACACATCTGACGCTGCCGACGAGCGATCTAGTGTAGATCT